>VOFH01000329.1_pt1 | contig 87033 bp, 120 predicted proteins | sample 5384091 | NCBI WGS metagenome assembly VOFH01 (sample SAMN12384727, study PRJNA508395) | human gut metagenome | isolation source: healthy gut G | host: Homo sapiens
TTAAGGCAAATGACGGAAAAATTGCTATTTCTGTATATGACGACAGAGCCTGGAAGGATATCAGATCAAGGGAACTGCTGAGTACGTAACAGAGGGCGATGTTGTAGATACCTTTAAGGCTATGGTAGAGAGCATGTTTAAGGGTGCTGCAACTGCAAAGGGAGCGCTTATCATCACACCTGCCAAAGTCATCGTTACGACACCGGGTGCGGACAACAAGAAAGAAATCTAAAGCACTGTAAACATATTATAAAGCTTTAACAAACTCAAATCCGCATCCTACGTGATTCGTACAGTTATTTACGAAACGATGTATTTATAATCCACAATAATTATCCGCCCCTTTCACTTGTCTAAATTTCCATCTGCCGCGTCAGCTTTCAATCGACGATGCTACCGGCATCGCCTCATTCAGCTTCCTTGAACATGAGAAGGAGAATTCAAAAACATGATCCGTTTACAAAATGATTACAACCGTGGTGCATGTAAAAAGATATTAGAGAAACTGGCACAGATCAATGGGGAAAGTTATGATGGATATGGGAAGATACAGGGTGTGAGAAGGCAGCAGAATTGATCCGGGAAAAGTGCAAGGCACCGGAAGCTGCTATCCACTTTTGCCGGGAGCTACACAGGCTAACTTCATTGTCCATGCGGCAGCTTTAAGCCCTATTCAGAGCGTGATCTGTCCGGACAGTGGCCATGTATATGCCCATGAAGCAGGCTCTATTGAAAATACCGGACACAAGCTGGTGCCTCTTCCATCAACAGACGGAAAGATCAGCGCAGAGCGATCCGGGAGGTGGCAGCTTCTTATTATAATAGCGGTGAGCCAAACTATATCTGCGGAACCTAAGATGGTATACATTTCATTTCCTACAGAATGGGGAACCATTTATTCAGAGCAGGAATTAAGAGAGATCCGCAAAGTATGTGATGAGTATGGAATGTACCTGTTTGCAGACGGGGCCAGACTGGGATACGGCCTTGGTTCTGTAAAAAATGATCTGACGCTGGAAAACTGGCAGAACTGACGGATGTATTTTATATAGGCGGTACTAAGTGCGGTGCATTGTTTGGGGAAGCTCTTGTGATCACTAATAAGAAGCTGGCACGGAAATTCCGTACTTATATGAAGCAGAACGGAGCAGTTATGGCGAAAGGCTGGCTTCTTGGCATGCAGTTTTGCAGCCTGTTAGAGGATGGCACTTTTTACGAAAAAATGACAGCCCAGGCAGATGCTTATGCCTTAGAAATCAAGGCTGCTTTTTAAAGAAAAAAGGGATCCGGGAATATGTGGAAAGCTATACAAACCAGCTGTTTGTAGTTCTTACAAAAGAACAGGCAGAGGTACTGGGGAAAGAGTACACCTTTGAATATCTGCAGGATCTGGCGGATGGAAGCATGGTAGTGCGTTTTTGTACCTATACTAAACCCTAAATGGTCATGCACGCATGAACAGTAAAACTATGCGATAGAGATGGAGAAACATATGTCAATGAATGAACAGGGAAAGGAAAATGCCATCAGTGTCAGGGATGTGACTAAGGTTTACCGCCTTTATGACAAGCCCATCGACCGGCTGAAGGAATCTGTAAGTATTTCCCATAAAAATTATCACCGTGACTTTTATGCTTTGAAAGGACTGTCTTTCCAGGTAAAAAAGGGAGAGACAGTTGGCATTATTGGTACAAATGGTTCTGGAAAATCTACAATTTTAAAGATCATTACCGGCGTGCTTACACCTACATCCGGTCAGGTGGATGTAGACGGAAAAATATCAGCCCTTCTGGAACTGGGTGCCGGTTTCAACATGGATTATACAGGAATTGAAAATGTATACATGAACGGTACGATGATGGGATATACAAAAAAGAGATGGATGCAAAGCTGCAGGATATTCTCGATTTTGCAGAGATCGGAGATTTCGTATACCAGCCTGTAAAGACTTATTCCAGCGGTATGTTTGTGCGTCTGGCCTTTTGCGCTGGCCATCAACGTAGATCCGGAGATCCTGATCGTAGATGAGGCGCTGTCTGTAGGTGACGTATTCTTCCAGTCCAAATGTTACCGGAGAATGGAAGAGATCCGCAAAAAGGGCACCACCATTCTGATGGTAACCCACGATATGGGAAGTATCATCAAGTACTGCGATAAGGTAGTGCTGCTCAATAAGGGTGAATTTATTGCAGAAGGTCCGGCTGGAAAAGTGGTAGATATGTATAAGAAGATACTGGCTGGAAAGTTAGATGACCTGCGTGCAGAACTGGCGGGAAAAGGCAGCAGAAGAGGGAAAAACAGCAGAACTCCCAGATGGAAAAAAGCAGTGCAGAAACGGGAGACAGAAATACCGTTGGTTCATGACGGTACAGAAATGTCCGATTTTTCCGGCGGAATGAATTTATCCCATACAGGCCTTATGCGTGACCAGCTGGCTATTAACACTGACCGCACCGAATATGGGGATGGAAGAGCGGAGATCTACGATCTGGGGCTTTTAGATGCCAGGGGAAATGTGACCAACCTGCTGTTAAAGGGGGAAATGTTCACCATAAAAAGAGTGCATCCGTTTCCATGCCGACATCCAGGCTCCTATTTTTACCTATACCATCAAAGATAAAAAGGGAACAGAACTGACTGGAACCAATACCATGTTTGAAGGGGCAGATATCAAGCCGGTGAAGAACGGAGATGAATATACGATGTAGAATTTACCCAGAAAATGAACCTTCAGGTCGGTGAGTATCTGGTAAGCATGAGCTGCACCGGCTTTGAGCAGGGGGAACATGTAGTGTATCACAGGCTTTATGACGTAACCAATATTACCGTTATTTCCAATAAAAATACCGTTGGCGTTTACGATATGGAATCACAGGTAAAGGCGGAAAAGAGGAACGCAGATGAATGACATAAGTTATGAAATTCTGGACTTATTTAAGAAATACGGCGCAGATAAAGAGGGCATCTTAAAAATTTTAGAGGCAGACAGCCGTCCGGAAGTCCTTTATGCCCTTTCAGACATCCGGCGCAATCTTATGGACTGGATGGATTTTTCAGGACAGGAACATGTACTGCAGCTTGGTTCTGACTATGGCGTGATCACAGGTCTGCTTGCAGAGCGCTGCGCCAGTGTTGCAGTTGTAGATGAAAGAGATGAAAATCTGGTAGTAAACCAGAAAATGAATGATGCTTACACCAATGTTTCCTATATCAAGGCGGCTGATTTCCAGAAAATGGAAACAACTGTAAAAAGAAGGAAAATATGATCTGGTAGTTTTACGGCAGACTGCCCGGATATGGATATAAAGGAATGCTTTACAAGGTTATCCTTTATCTTTCAGAAAACGGCAAGCTGATCTTTGCATGTGAAAATGCCCTTGGTTTAAACTTCCTTTCCGGTGCTGTCCATGATGAGGATGAGACTGCATTTACAAAGGGAGAACTGGAAGAAGCTTTTGAAAGAAGCAGGACTTTCCAAAGTGGAATTTTATTATCCTATGCCGGAATATAAGCGGGCAGTATCTGTTTATTCTGACCGGTATCTTCCGGGAAAAAGGGAGATATCCCTCATGTGACTGCTGTTTATGACAGACAGCGTTGGGCCTGCATCCATGAAGACGAGATCTCAGATAAGCTGGTACAGGAAAAGGCCTTTCGGCCTGTTTTGCCAATGCATATCTGGCAGTAGCATCTAAGGGAGCAGAGAGTTTTTCAAAGACAGTATTTGCAAAATACAACCGCACCAGAAAAGAAGAATTCCAGATCCGGACTGCAATTCCTGGAAGAAAATGGAAAAAGATATGTGGAAAAGACAGCCCTTACAGCAAAGGCGGCAGAGGCATATCCGGTCCATGAGTGAAAAATATGAGAAATTGATCAAAGGTAAATTCCGGGGTAAAAAGTGCTGGCACCTGTGTATTCCGAAGATAAAAAGGCAGTCCGGTTTGAATTTTTTAAAGGGAAAACACTGGCAGAGATCTTAGGAGAACAGATCCGGGGAAAGAAAGCACCGGTAGAAGCTTTAAAAGCAGCGATCGATCAGGTATTTGGACAGGCAGTTCTTAAAAATGAGCCATTTGCTCCAACAGACCCGTTTAAAGAGGTATTTGGTGACAGTGAAGATGTTCTTTCCTTACAGGATACTTCCTATGAAGTCAGCAACATTGATGGCCTCTTTGAAAATTTGATGGAGACTGAGGACGGACTTTACTGTATGGATTATGAATGGGTATTTGATTTCCCAATTCCATCCGGTTTTGTCCGCTACCGCAATCTGGTTTACTTCTATTATAAATATGAAGGACTGATGGAGTATGAAAATGCAACCCAGTTCTTAAAAGAGTTTGGAATGGATGAGAAGCTGGCAGAAATTTATGCTTCTATGGAAGTGGCATTCCAGACCTGGGTACACGGCGACGGAACTCAGGGATATATGGGCAATTATAAGCAGCGTCTGGTGACACTGGAAGAATTAAAGGCCCAGGAAAAAGGAGCTGGCTCAGGCGAGAGAACGGATCAACCAGCTTCAGGCAGAGGTAGAAGAGCGCAATATCCAGGTAAAGAAAGACCAGGAGATCCTGCGTCTTACCAATAACCATGTGACCAACCTGGAAGTGATGATCAAAGACCTGCGCCATGAGGTGAATGAACTGGGCAAGCTGGCTACTTATTTAAATGGACATGAAGCAGTGATCTTTAAAATGCGCCGGAAACTGGGAGAACAGGTAAACAAGGCATTTCCAAAGGGAACCAGAAAACGCAAACTTTTAAATTATAGCTTTAATACTGTAAAGCATCCGGTCAAATACGGAAAAATGTATGCAACCAAAGAGGGGCGTAATCTCATTGAGGGTGATTTTAAGATCGGTGACGGTTATCTTACCGGCGGACATCTTTCCTTCCCGCAATATGAGAACCCGACTGTTTCTATTGTAATTCCATGCTATAACCAGATCCATTATACCTCTGCATGCCTTGCAGTCCATTCTGGAATTCACAAAAGATGTGACATATGAAGTTATTATTGCAGATGATGTTTCTACAGATGCTACCGCAGAGATCGGCCGTTTTGTGGATGGACTGGTGATCTGCCGCAACCAGACCAACCAGGGCTTCCTTCGCAACTGTAACCAGGCTGCAAAAGCTGCAAAAAGGTAAGTGTATCATGTTCTTAAACAATGATACCAAGGTAACAGAAGGCTGGCTTTCTTCCCTGGTGAACCTGATCGAGTCAGATGATACCATCGGTATGGTCGGTTCCAAGCTGGTTTATCCGGATGGACGTTTACAGGAGGCAGGCGGCATCATCTGGAGCGATGGTTCCGGCTGGAATTACGGCCGTCTCGACGATCCGGACAAGGCAGAATATAACTACGTCAAGGATGTAGACTATATTTCAGGTGCAGCCATTTTGCTGTCAGTAGATTTATGGAAGCAGATCGGCGGCTTTGATGAACGTTTTGCTCCTGCTTACTGCGAAGACTCTGACCTGGCATTTGAGGTAAGAAAAGCCGGTTACAGAGTGGTTTACCAGCCCCTTTCCAAAGTCATTCATTTTGAGGGCGTTTCCAATGGTACGGATGTAAACGGTACCGGACTAAAGCGTTATCAGGTGGAAAACAGCCAGAAATTAAAGGAAAAATGGGCGGATGAGTTTAAGAAGCAGTGCGTCAATGACGGAAATCCAAACCCATTCCGTGCAAGAGAGCGCAGTCAGGGCAAGAAAGTCATTTTAGTAGTGGATCATTATGTTCCTACCTTTGATAAAGACGCTGGTTCCAAGACAACGTTCCAGTACCTGAAAATGTTCTTAAAGAAAGGCTATGTTGTCAAGTTCCTGGGAGATAACTTCCTTCATGAAGAGCCATATTCTACTACTCTTCAGCAGATGGGGATTGAGATCCTTTATGGGGATCACTGGGCAACCGGTATCTGGGACTGGTTGAAATTGAATAAAGACGAGATTGACGTAGCTTACCTGAACCGGCCTCATATTGCTACAAAATATGTAGATCTTCATCAAGGAAAATACCAATATCAAGGTGATCTACTATGGTCACGACCTGCATTTCTTACGTCTGGGCCGTGAATATGAGCTGACCGGGGATATTAATATTAAGAGAGAGGCTGATTACTGGAGGGCCATTGAACTTTCCATGATGCGCAAGGCGGCTATTTCCTATTATCCGTCTTATGTGGAGATCAACGCCATTCATGCTATTGATCCAGAAATCAAGGCAAAAGCCATTACTGCGTATGTATACGATCACTTCCTGACAAATATCCAGGAAGACTTTGCAAAGAGAGAAGGACTGCTGTTTGTGGGCGGTTTTGCCCATCCGCCGAATGCAGATGCTGTGCTCTGGTTTGCAAAGGAAATCTTCCCGTATATCAGGGAGCAGCTGCCGGATATTAAATTCTATGTAGTCGGTTCCAAGGTAACAGATGAGATCAAAGCCTTAGAGCAGCCTGGAAACGGTATCATCATCAAGGGCTTTGTCAGTGAAGAAGAGCTGGCAAACCTGTATGCTTCTTGCAAGGTAGTGGTAGTTCCCCTGCGTTACGGTGCAGGTGTAAAGGGCAAAGTGGTAGAGGCAATCTATAACGGCGCACCGATCATTACCACCAGCACCGGTGCCGAAGGCATACCGCAGGTAGAGCAGGTTCTTGAAGTAGAAGATGATCCAAAGACATTTGCAGATAAGACAGTAGCTTTGTATCAGGATAATGACCGCTGCCGCCAGATGTGCGAAGGAACCCAGAAGTATATCAGGGAACACTTCAGCATGGATGGGGCATGGAAGGTAATAGAGGAAGACTTTTCGCGATAGCAATGAGCAATGCGAAAAACTTCTCAGACGAAACTGAGAAAAGTTTACTTTCCGAAGATACGGCAGAGAAGTTTTTTTCATAGGGCGAATGCCCGCGACCGAGAAAATGCGTAGCATTTTGGAGGTTAGCACTGCAAAAAAGGGAAAAACAGAACAGGAGATTAAAATGCAGGCAATCTTACTAGCCGGCGGCTTGGGGACCAGGCTTCGCAGTGTTGTAAGCGACCGTCCAAAGCCAATGGCATTGATCGAGGATAAACCATTTATGGAATATGTGACCAGAGAGCTGGTGCGCAGTGGCATTACAGAGATCATTTTCGCTGTAGGCTATAAAGGTTCCATGGTGGAAGAATATTTTAAAGACGGAAGTGGATTTGGCTTTCACGCTTCCTATGCCTATGAGGAAACTCTTTTAGGCACAGCAGGAGCTATTCAAAAAATGCAGGCAGATTCATTACAGAAGACAGTTTTTATGTGTTAAATGCAGATACCTTTTACCAGATCGACTATACCCGTCTGGCAAAGCAGCAGGATGAACAGGATCTGGATATGGCTCTGGTGCTGCGTCAGGTGCCAGACGTGTCGCGTTACGGTAAAGCCATTTTAGATGAAAACGGTATTCTTACCGGATTTAATGAAAAAACAGCAGATCCGGTGCCGGGAACCATTAACGGCGGTATTTATCTGATGAAAAAAAGCGGGAGCTTGTTGGATGAGATACCGGAAGGATAAGGTATCTCTTGAAAATGAGATGATCCCAAGGTGGCTTTCATGAGGGAAAGAAACTGGGCGGTTTTGTAAATGACGGCTATTTCATTGACATCGGTATTCCGGAAGCATATTTCCAGTTCCAGGAAGATGTAAAAACAGGAGTTGTACATTAATTATCGGCATACATGGGTCCGAAAGGAGAAAGATACTATGGTGATCAGAGGCAGAGCGCCCCTTCGCGTCAGCTTTGGTGGCGGCGGCACGGATGTAGCACCATTCTGTGTAGAACAGGGCGGTGCCATTATCGGAAGTACTATCAATAAATACGCATATTGTTCGATCATTCCAAGAGGGATGATGACCAGATCACGGTCCACTCCCTGGATTTTGATATGACAGTCAAGTACAACACAAATGAAAACTATGTTTATGACGGACGCTTAGACCTGGTAACAGCAGCCTTAAAGGCAATGGATATCAAGCAGGGCTGCGAAGTTTACTTACAGTGTGATGCTCCGGCTGGTTCGGGCCTTGGAACTTCCTCTACCGTCATGGTAAGTCTTCTGACCGCGATGGCGCGCTGGAAAGGTATTACGCTAGATGCTTATGCGATGGCGGATCTGGCATATTACGGCGTGGAGCGGACGATCTGGGGATTTCCGGCGGTTATCAGGATCAGTATGCGGCGACCTTCGGCGGCTTTAACTTTATCGAATTTCACGGACGCAACAACGTCGTGGTAAACCCGCTCCGCATCCGCCGCGATATTATCAATGAACTGCAGTATAACCTGCTGTTATGCTACACCGGCAATATCCATGTATCCGCCAATATTATCAAAGACCAGGTGCAGAACTATGAGAAGAAAGATGCATTTGAAGCTATGTGCGAGGTGAAAGCGCTTTCCTATGCCATGAAGGATGAACTTTTAAAGGGCAATCTCCACAGTTTTGGCAAGCTCCTAGACTACGGCTGGGAGAGCAAGAAGCGGATGAGCAATAAGATCACCAATCCGCAGATCGACGAGCTGTATGCAGAGGCATTAAAGGCGGGCGCGTTAGGCGGAAAGCTTTTAGGAGCTGGCGGCGGCGGCTTCCTTCTTGTGTACTGCCCATACAATGTTAAACAAAGTAGCAGCCCGTATGGAAGCTATGGGCGGACAGTTGATGACTGGAACTTTGAACTTCGCGGCGCCCAGAGCTGGAGTAGCAGACGAAGACCGCTGGCAGTATGATAAGGTAAAAGTACAGATGCCGGAAACGGGGAATACTGTTTTGACCTGAAATAAAAAAACTATAAATCGTTATAGAAATGGGAAACAATATCGTGGAACATACATTAAATAAAGTAGTATTTTTAGACCGGGATGGCACCTTAAACGAAGAAGTGAACTATCTTCATAAACCGGAAGATATGAAGCTTCTTGGAGTGCCCCAGGCGGTCCGTCTCCTGAAAGACGCCGGTTATAAGCTGATCGTTGTAACCAATCAGGCGGGAGTGGCAAGAGGGTATTATACAGAAGAAGATGTAAAGATCCTTCACCAGTATATGAACCAGCTGTTAGAAAAAGAGCGGACGCAGAAATTGATGCCTTTTATTATTGCCCTCATCATCCGGTACATGGTATCGGTGCATACAAAAAGTGTGTAATTGCCGCAAACCGGGAACCGGCATGTTTGAAATGGCAGAAAAGGATTTTCCGGTGGACAGGGCTGCTTCCTATATGATCGGGGACAAGCTTCTTGATACAGAGGCTGGACATAGATTTGGCGTTACCTCTATTCTGGTAGGAACCGGATATGGGGCAGAGCTTCATAAAGAACAGCAGGAAAAAGGTGAAAAACCGCCGTATGTCCACTATGCAGCTGATCTTGAACAGGCAGCACAATGGATACTGGAAAGCAAAAAATAAAACCTGGAAAAAGAAGTTCTGGCAAAAGGAGAAAATCGTATATGAAAGAACTTAGATTTTTGGATGAATTAGTACAGCGTTATCCGGTACTTGAGCCGGTAAAAGGAGACATCCTTAAGGCATATGAGATCATGAGGGACTGCTATGAAAAGGGCGGGAAACTGATGATCGCAGGCAATGGCGGAAGCTGCTCTGACAGCGAACATATTGTAGGAGAGCTGATGAAAGGCTTTGTAAAACGCCGTCCTGTATCAGCAGAACTAGCCCAGGCTTTAAAGGCAGCAGACCCTCAGATGGGGGAAAAACTGGCAGAAAATCTCCAGGGCGGACTTCCGGCCATTGCACTCACCGGCCATGGGGCATTGACTACCGCTTTTTCCAATGATGTAAACGGAGACCTTATCTTTGCACAGCAGCTCTACGGCTATGCAAAAAAGGGCGATGTATTTCTGGGGATTACGACTTCCGGCAATTCTAAAAATGTGCTTTATGCAGCAACTGCAGCAAAAGCATTAGGTGTGACTGTGATCGGACTGACCGGCCGTGACGGCGGACGGATCAAAGAATTTTCAGATGTATCTATCATCGTTCCGGTACAGGAAACCTTTAAGATCCAGGAGCTTCATCTTCCTGTATACCATGCACTGTGCCTGATGCTGGAGGATCATTTTTATGAGTCATAAGCATGTATATGCAATACCTGCCTATGGTGATTCACCTTATCTGGAAAGCTGTATTAAATCTCTGGAAGGAGCAGAAAGTGGCATCTCCTGTGATCATGTGCACATCCACCCCAAGCCCGTTTTTGGGAGCTATGGCAGAAAAATATGATCTGCCCTACTATATCCGGGAAGGAAAAAGCAATATACGGGATGACTGGAATTATGCATATTCCATGGCAGATGCAGAATTTGTCACTATTGCCCATCAGGACGATATGTACTGCAAAAACTATGGGGAAGAACTGTTAAAGGCAGCAGCCAAATATCCGGATATGACTGTATTTACTTCTGATTATGCCATTTTGAAAAATAAAAAAGTGATCACCGGGGATAAGATGCTGTGGGTGAAGCGTCTTTTACGTATTCCCCTTCGGTTTCACATTCTTTGCGGTTTAAAATGGATAAAAATAATGCCCCTGGTACTTGGCAATCCCATCTGCTGTCCGGCAACAACCTACAGCAAAAAGCGGTTGGGAGAACCATTTGTCCAGTCTGAGTATCAGTTTGCCTTAGACTGGGACCACATGGTACAGCTGGCAGGAGAAAAGGACGGTTTATCTGTGTGGAGAAGCCTCTGATCTATTACCGGGTACATGAGGGGGCGACTACAAATGCCTGCATCAAAGACAACCGGAGAGCCAGGGAAGAGGCAGAAATGTTTGCCAGATTTTGGCCTAAAGCGGTAGTAAAACTCATCATGAAGGGATATTCTTCCGCTTATAAGGAATACGAGTAAAGAGTTAAAAGGAACAAGTTAAAATGGGGAGTAGACGAGGGAAAGAAGGTCTTTTGCTGGCTGTATTCTGGGTGGTGGCAATTGCTCTGATTGGAACAGCTGCAAACAGACTGATACTTCATGGCCCTTTGGGGGAACATTACAAAAGAAAGAAACAGGACGGATGCTAATGGAACTGTCTGTCCTGTTTTTATGGAATTTATGGTGGTTATGCCTGGCAGTAAAAAAGCAGGGAAAAAAGAGGACTGGCTATAGCCTGTCTGATACCCGGCTGGCTTTTGTTCCTCTGGGGACACAGGATACTGATCCCGCTGATAGGGGCTGGTGTGTGGATGGGAACGCTGGCTGGATATGGCATTTGCATCAACAACTGTTTTTGGAAAATATTGGAAGAAAAAACAAAGTTGTTTTTCCTGTCTGGGAGAAGATCCTTCTTGGGCTGACCACCGGAAGCGCAGCAGGGATGGTCCTTGTATGTGCAGTTTCTCTTACAGAACATGGGGGAATCGGGCTCTGGAGAAAGCTGGCGTTGCTGCTTGCTCTGGGGATTGCGGCAATTTCTCTGTGGAAAAATAAAAAAATTTTGGCAGGTCTGTGGATAACTGTCTGAAAACAGAACAGATTGCAGATATGTCAGGGATGAAAAAAACAGAATGTGGTCAGTAAGTGCAGCAATCTATTCCGTGCAGTCATGCCGGAAACCGTGCTTCAGGCAGCTCTTCTTGCTTTCATCTTCACCATGTTCTTTCTTCAGGCAGGCCGTTTAAACCATGAACTGGACTATGACTCTCTCCACTATGGACTGCGTTCCGCCTATGTCCTGGATAATGGAAACGGTATTTATAAAAATCTGGGGCTGATCAATCTGGTGTATACCTACAGCAAGGGAGCAGAAGTACTGGTGCTTCCCTTGTCCGGTACACCGACTTACGGATTTGTCCTTTCCTTTACTTTCTGGACAACCATAGTCAGTGTAGTGACAGCCGCAGTTATGGGTGCGCGTTTCAGCGGAAAAACAGCCGGTTTCTGGACAGGAGCGCTGGTCAGTGCGATCCCAGGTATTATGAATATGGCGGTTTCTGCTAAAAGTGACAGTATTACGTTAATGTGTCAGCTTATTATTTACGATTTTCTCTGTCTGGCAGTTGTCAGAGAAAATATATGGCTCATCTTTGCGGTAGCTGTTTATCTTCTTTCACTGGTTTACAAACCAACGGCTCTTGTATTTTCTACAGCCTTAGGCGGTGTGGGGCTTGTCAGTCTCCTGATCTTTAAAAAGACAGGAAAACCGGAAAAAGAGCATTTTTAACATGGATCCTGCCATTATTTGCAACAACAGGATTGTGGTATCGCACCTGGCTTCTTACAGGAGTTCCTGTTACCTCTGTATTTGCCAATTTCTTTGAAAAAATAGGTTTTAAAGTAAAATATCCCTATAACTTTTCACATGTTATCGGTGATCCGTCTGTCCTTTCCAGGGGAAAAAATACACCGGCTGCTGGAACGGTTAAAGGGAGTACTGATCTCTCCGGTAGGAGAAGATATGGAACACGTGATCATTGCCTGGGGAACAGTGCTTGTAACAGCACTCCTGTTATTCTGGATCTTTCAGGTAATAACGAGGTTTATAAAGCATCAGCAGATCTCCCAGTTAGATTTCTTTGATGGTTTTCTTATGATCACACTGTTAATTGGTTCCGCGGCCAGCATTTATACACTTTCACAGGTAGATGGAAACTATTTTATGCTGGTGTATGCAGTAGCGGCGATCAGTACCGTGCGGATCACAGGATACTGGCTAAAAACAGAAGAGACAGAAAACATTGCCGCAGTTACAACAGGCAGTGCAGCAGTGGAAACGAAAAAGATCCTCAGGTCCGGCATCTGTTTACTGGCCGTTCCATTCCTTCTCTTTAATACTCTGGTCACATCCTCTACCAGCTGGGCAGGATGCCCGGGCTTTACCTCTTTTAAACTGGTAAACAGAGGATATTATGACCATCGTCATCATACACATAAAAGCTGGGAAAGAAGAGGCTGTAAGGAACTTTGTTCACGGCTTACCCAAAAGAACCGGGTAGTAGCCTTTGGTTTTCACCCCCAGGTGCTAGATATGGCCTGCAGCGTCCAGAGTTATTATGACATAACAGGAAGCGGCGGAGACGTGTATTTTGTAAAAAAACTGGCCTATTTCGAAGAATATTTAAGACGGGCCGGAACCGAATATATATATGTACAGGCGGGCTATCTGGCAGACCAGCCAAGAGCCACACAGATCATTGAAGATATGATCGCAGAAGGGACCTTAAGAGATCTTACCTTTGAGTGGGGGAATATGCTGGCAAAAGTAGATCTGGATCATCCATTTAAAGAACCGGATGAACGATTAGTACAGTTGTTCCGTGACAATTACAGCATGGAGAAAAACGGGAACTAGTTTAAGGAGGCAGAAATTTGGACACCAGGGAAAGAATTAAATTCAGGATCGGATTTACCAGAATGGAAAAACAATATCAATGGAAGGATCATGTGATCTTCATGGGACTTCTCTTAGGACTAGCTGTGTGGTTGAACCATGGGATACAGATCAAGGGTCTTTATATGGATGATCTGTATTTCTGGTCCTGTTATGGTGAACAAAGTTTCTTTGAATATGTATTTCCTATGGGAAGCACCCGTTTCCGCTTCCTGTATTATCTTGCAGCCTGGCTTGAAATGGCAGTGGTAAGAAATCACGTAGCTCTTTTCGTGCCTATTAACATATTGCTGAATGCAGCATTGTCCTGGTATCTGTATTCCATAGCATGGCGGCTTTCCAGGGCAAAAGCCATCGGCTTTTTTACAGGAGCCATGTGCTTGGCCAGCCGGATGGCGTATTATCAGATCGGTCAGGTTTTAGGACTGATGGAGACAATGGCTCTCTGGATGGCCATTTCCATTCTCTGGAATTTATATCGTTATGTAAACGAAGAAAACAGGGAAAAATGTTTTTACATAGCCAGCCTGCTGTATTTTGGAGTATGTTTTGTACATGAACGTTACATGGCACTGCTGCCATTATTACTTCTGGCCCTTCTCTTAAAAACAGTGCAAAAAAATATCCCTCTGGCTCAGTACAATTGTCTCTTTTGGACTGGTACAGCTGATCCGTGCCTTTACCATTGGTTCTGTTCTTCCTGCAGGAACCGGCGGAACCCAGGTAGCAGACACCTTAAATATTTTACAGGCCATTAAATTTGCCTTTAGCCAGGCTGCATATGTGTTTGGTATTAACGCAGGCCCGGAACACTTAAATGGCTGTCCATGGAGTGAAAGTCCCATGTGGGTCAAAGGGCTGACCGGTATGGCAGACGGGATGCTCCTTATTATGGTGCTGGCGTTTCTGGTAAAATTTATCGTGGAAAAACAGAAAGAGCGAAAGTTTACCATGCTGTTCAACACTATGCTTTTTATTGGATTTATTGCTTTAAACATTGCCTCGTCCAGTGTTACCATACGTGTGGAAATGCGCTGGATCTACGTATCCTTAGCTGGTGCATTACTCTTCCTTTCTTACATTTATGGGGAACTGACAGAAGGAGTAAAAAAAGAACTGTATTTAAAACGCCTGTATCCCTGGGGCATTCTCTTTGCACTTTACGTATTACTTATGCTTCCGGCAGAACTGTTTTACCGCAGCTGCTATCCAAAATTGTATCTGTGGCCGGATCAGCTGCGCTATAATTCATTAGCAGAACAGACCTACGAAAAATACGGAAACAGGATTTTTGGAAAAACCATTTATATCATTGGCAACAGCTACGAAATGAGCGATTGTACTGCCCGTACCTTCTTTAAGGTATTTGATCCGAAAATGAAGGCAGAGGGCACAAAGGTAGAATTTATAGACAGCATCCGTGATATTGGAATGGTAGATGACCAGATGCTGGTACTCAGAGAAGATCCGGCTCATAATGCATTCCAGGATATTACGGATTTTGTCCGCAGCCTGAAACTGCAGATCGATTACGGGTATTATTCCGATGGCTGGATGGATGAACACGCATCCCTCACTGTGATGGCAGGTTCCACCGGGGAAATAGAACTGGAATTTATGTATCCGGGAGTAATGAGCGGCGGGGAAGCCATTTCCATTACAAAAGATGAAGAACCGGTCCGTACACTGCCTCTTCATTCCAGCGTAGTAGAAACAACCCTACAGGCAGAACCATGGCAGATGGTCCATCTGCAGTTTGATTATAATTTCTATATGCAGAATGCCAGAGAACAAAGAGGACAGGACCGGCTGGCAGCCATCGTTCACATTACAACACCGTAAAAGAACGTAACTATACGCAGGAGGATATCACATGGAACTTCCCGGAAACAGGGATAAAAAAATAATTGACGGTACACACAGGATAGTTTTTACCTTCTGCCTCTTCTGGGACTGGCATTTCTCCTGTGGTATATTAAAAATGCAGCCTGCGATGTAGTCTATTCCGACTACATCCGCTTGGTAAACAGCTATCTGCCAGATGTATTTAACCCTGAAAAATTCTTTGTGGCAGATGTGCTGACCCGTATCCCTATTAACTATCTGGCCCGTATTATAAATGTCAAGCTTTTTGGATTTTCCATCACCTTTGACCGGGTACTGGGAGCTGTAAGCGTAGGTCTTGCAGCCTGGTGCTTTTCTGCTTATTCCCGTCAGCTGAAGATAAATATAAAATGGTTTATCACCTTCATGATCGTTATGTTCAGTCTGAACAAATGGGAGATGCTGACAAATGGAAGCGGCTGGTCCCATTTCTTTGCCTTTGCCTGCTTTTTACTATCACCAGATTCTTTTTGACCGCTATTACAGAGGACAGGAAAAAAAGTGGGACAAGACGATACTTATGCTGCTTCCGTGGCTGATCATCCTGGGAACAGCCGGTCCCTACTGCGCCATCTATGCAGTTGTTATGATACTGGCATCCGGTGCGGCAGCATTTATGGATACAGGAGAAAAAAGAAAACAGTATGTGATCTTTCTTATCTGCACACTGATCCCGCTGCTCCTTTACATTCTCAGCAATTCCTTTGCAGTAGAAGAACATGCAGGGGCAACAGGAAGATCCTTAGGGGAAATATTAAAAGACTTCCCTACATTTCCCATCCGTTTTATCCTGAAATCCCTGGCAGGAATGATGGTTGGCGGTGAAGAATTACAGCAGTGGATCGCAAATGGTTGTATTTCCAACAAAATCATCTATCTGCTGGGAGTCATACTTATGGTTGGCTATCTGTGGTCCCTGTGGCTGAACATAAGTCTTGGCATTTATAAAAAACATTCTTTCCGTTAATACTCCTTGTATCCGGCGGAGCCAATCATCTTCTCATCTTCCTTTCACGTTACATTTTTGAAAAAGAAGATTATGCCTTAAGCTCCCGATATGCCCTGCAGTTTCAGGTAGGAGTCCTGGGGATCCTTCTCACATTTGCCCTGGCTTCCCAAATACGCAGGAAACGTATCAATGGAGGACTGGTAAAACGGACAGTGCCTGTTCTTGAAACTGTCTTCTGTATTGCAATCCTAATTGGAAATGGGTATACTACTTATCGTGAGATACAGAAAGCACCTTACAGAGAAGAGAACTTTGAAAAAAATGGCAGAAATGGCACCACAGATCCCATTTATGTCAGATCAGGAATTAAAAGAACATTCAAAAGAAATAGATGATCTTTACGAATACCGTAAAGGAACAGATAAGATCCGGGATGCATTCCGTATCCTGGAAGAGAACCACCTGAATATCTTCATCGAGGGACCGGTAACAATATATCCTTCCACAAATGTGGGAGAACATAGATACACTCTCGGAGGAAAAAAGATTGAAAATGAAAGTAGTAATTTTAGCAGGGGGCTTCGGCACCAGGATCAGTGAAGAAAGCCATTTAAAACCAAAGCCAATGATCGAGATCGGTGAAAAGCCGATCCTGTGGCATATTATGAAATATTATTCCGAATTTGGATACCATGACTTTGTGATTTGTCTGGGATATAAGCAGTATGTAGTAAAAGAATTTTTTGCAGATTACTTCCTGCATACATCCGACGTTACCTTTGACCTGGCAAATAACAGCATGGAAGTACACAACAACTATTCTGAGCCATGGAAGGTCACACTGGTAGATACCGGTTTAAATACTATGACCGGCGGCCGTGTAAAGCGTATCCAGCCTTATATTGGCGATGAGCCGTTTATGCTTACTTACGGCGATGGCGTTTCCAATGTAGACTTAAATGAACTTGTAGCTTTCCACAGATCCCACGGTAAGATCGCAACGATCACGACTGTGAACCTGGGACAGTCCAAAGGCGTGTTAAACATTGCAGATGACAATACTGTTCTTTCCTTCCGTGAAAAAGATGACAATGACGGCGCTCTTATCAACGGCGGTTTTATGGTAATGAATCCGGAGATTTTTGATTATCTGGAAGGTGATTCCACCGTTTTTGAGCAGGGACCAATGCAGAAGCTGGCAGCAGAAGGCCAGATGAAGTCCTTCTATCACGGTGGCTTCTGGCAGTGCATGGATACCCAGAGAGAGATGAAAAAATTAGAAGAACTGTGGCAGTCAGGAAAAGCACCGTGGAAGATCTGGAAAGATTAAGGAGTAATTATGGCATTAACATTAGAAGAATTAAAATCATTCTATAAAGGAAAAAAAGTACTGGTAACGGGCCATACCGGATTTAAAGGTTCCTGGCTGGTACGCATCCTTACACTGGCAGGTGCCCAGGTAACAGGCTATGCCTTAAATCCGCCGACAGACCCCAATCTCTTTGAGATCGCAGGTCTGGAAGACACCATTCACAGTGTAGTTGGCGATGTGCGGGATCTGACTCATCTGCGCCGCGTGTTCGATGAAGTAAAGCCGGAGATCGTATAAGTATACGAAAATAAAGAATGGGAGTGGGGGGTATCGTGAGAACGATCCGTTGGATGGTTTTGATCCCTATTCCAACAGCAAGTCCTGTTCCGAGTTGGTGACACACAGCTATAAAAAATCATTTCTGGATGAAAAAGGAATTGCGGTTTCGCTTCTCCATTCCTTGGTGACCGTCGTGTAAACCGCAGTGATGAAGTTATTACTGTTGCCTGTGGTTTTCCAACAACCGTAGCACCAATGATCCAGTACGGCGCAGTACCGGTATTCGTAGACGTAACAATTCCACAGTATAATATTGATGTAAATATGCTGGAAGAGGCGAGAAGCGAGAAGACAAAAGCAGTCATGATCGCTCATACTTTAGGAAACCCATTTGACCTGCGGGCTGTAAAAGCATTCTGTGATAAATATAACCTGTGGCTGGTAGAAGATAACTGTGATGCTTTAGGAACACAGTATACAATGGAAGAAGACGGAAAAGAAACAGTACATTTCAGCGGCACAGTAGGTGATATCGGAACCTCCAGTTTTTATCCGCCCCATCATATGACCATGGGAGAAGGGGGCGCTGTTTACACCAACAGTCCGCTTTTAAATAAGATCATCCGCTCCTTCCGTGACTGGGGAAGAGACTGCATCTGTCCATCTGGACATGACAACCTGTGCGGACACCGCTTTGACCGTCAGTACGGCGAACTCCCAGTGGGATATGACCACAAATACGTATATTCCCATCTTGGATATAATTTAAAAGCAACCGACATGCAGGCAGCTATTGGATGTGCCCAGTTAGACAAGTTCCCGTCCTTTGTAGAACGCCGCCGCCACAATTTTACAAGATTAAAAGCGGCACTGGCAGACTGCACCGATAAACTCATCCTTCCAGAAGCAGCACCACATTCCAATCCAAGCTGGTTTGGATTTTTGATCACATGCAAAGAAGGTACAGACAGAAACGCAGTTGTCCAGTACATTGAAAGTAAAGGCGTGCAGACGCGTATGCTCTTTGCCGGAAACCTGATCAAGCATCCATGCTTTGATGAGATGAGAGCTTCCGGAACCGGGTATCGTGTTGTGGGTGAACTGGAGAATACGGAGAGGATCTTACGGGATACTTTCTGGGTTGGAGTTTATCCGGGAATGAATGATGAGATGATCGATTTTATGGCGAAGACGATTCGGGAGGCGGTAAGATAGTCGCGAGAGGGCTGAGCTGATTTCAGGCCAAGAGTCTGTCGCGAGAGGTGTGAAAGGTTTTCTGACCAAGGAAATGTCGCGAAGGGTCCGAACTGAGGAAAGGAGTCCTTTTTCATTTTTGCATTGTCCACTGGCTTTCGGCATGCACCTGTTCGCCTGCATCGGACTATGTCCGCTGCATTCGGACAGCTGCGCTCAAGATGTGGACACTTGCAAAAATGAAAGCGTCCCCCTTCCCTCAGTTCTACAATGCAGGCGTGAGTGAGGAAAAGAAGGCGTGTTATTGCGGCCAGCGAAGCTGGCTGCAAAATATATGCGTTTAGTAAAGGAGGGGAAATGGCTATATGGCAGAAAATAAGGTAAGTGATACGGTAAATGATATGGTGAATAGCATGGTGGAAGACATAAATAGTGCGCAGAATGGTAGTAACAAAGTTAGTGCTATAAAGGATAACGTTGGATATGACATGAGTAGGGTACATTCGGCTAACCTTAAGATCCTTAAGGAAATAGATCGTATTTGCCGGTAAAGTATAAGATCCAATATGCATTGGATGCAGGGAACACTTATTGGGGCAGTACGTCATAAGGGGTTTATTCCATGGGATGATGATGCAGATATTGTCTTTACAAGTAATCAGTTTGAAGCATTTAAAAAGTAGTAAAAAGAGAACTCCCAGATACAATGGAACTGGTAGAACCAGACAGTTTCCATGGAGGAAAAGCATTTTTTGACTTTACTCCACGTATTATCTATAAGAAAAGCCGTATGCATCCGGATAGCAATAAGATGGACTACTATGATGGAAAATTAAACCATCTGTGGGTAGATCTGTTTATCCTGGACAAGCTTCCAAAAAGGAAAGGCTGCAGCGGAGATCACACGTTTCCTTCATAAGGCAGTTTACGGCCTTGCCATGGGACACCGACATGACCTGGATTATACAAAGTACAGCCTGATGTATAAAATTTTTGTAGGCGGTCTTGCAACAATAGGCAAATTCATTCCTATGAAAGCAATCTTCTTTATGCAGAAGGCCATTGCCCTGAAAGACAAACACAGTAAAGGTGATCTGCGCTACTACAGCAATTATCAGCCGGATTATCTTTATGTAACATTGCACAAAGACTGGTGTGAAGAAGTAATAGATGCCCCATTTGAAGACACCACCCTTATGATCCCCAAAGGCTGGGATCCGGTCCTGAAAGAATATATGGCAATTATATGCAGCTTCCGCCGGAAGAAAAACGTGTTCCAACCCATTCCAGCTTACAGATACAGGTATATGACGAATGAACAATGCAGCAGAAAATAACACACAAAAAATAATAATGGCATAAGCGCAAAAAGACGATAGATGTTGTAAATTATCTGTAGTCGTATCCGTATATAATGAAGAAAAAGCACTAAGAGAATTCTATAAAGAAACAAATAAAATCCTGGAACAGATAAAAAATGCCGGTTGGGAACATGAACTTATATTTGTAAATGACGGCAGTGCAGATAATAGTCTGAGTATTTTGGAAGAAATAGCTCATGAAGACCATGATGTAAAACTCATCAGTTTTCACGGAACTTTGGGCACGAAGCAGCAATGATAGCTGGGATCGATTACAGCACCGGAGATGGGATCATCTGCATGGATGCAGACCTTCAACATCCCCCGGAATGTATCCCAGAGATCATCGAAAAAAGTTTAACGATGGTTACGAAGTAATAAATATGGTACGTACCCAAAATAAATCCGCAGGCCTTGTAAAAAATATAACATCATCCGGCTTTTACTGGCTCATCAACCATATCTCCGATGTTCACTTTGAGCCAAACGCTTCCGACTTTTTCGCCATCAGCCGTCACGTAGCCCAGGTCCTGAAAGACAACTATCGTGAAAAAGTCCGTTTCCTTCGAGGCTATGTACAAAACGTAGGTTTCAAAAGACAAACATAGAATACGAAGCCAGAGCCAGAGTAGCAGGAGAAAGCAAATACAGTATCAAAAAACTGTTCATATTCTCCATAAATACGATACTCTGCTTCTCCAATATGCCACTAAAACTGGGAATTTACGCAGGTATGCTATCAGCATCCCTTGGGGTAGCTGTTATGATATACACCCTTTTCACCCGACAAGGTGCCCCAAGCGGCTATGCAACCATAGTAGTCCTTCTCTGCTTCATGTTTGCCATGATGTTCCTGCTAATAGGGATCATCGGCGAATACATTGCAATCCTCTTCACAGAACTAAAAGACCGCCCAGTTTATATTGTAGAAAAGACAGAGAACATGTAAGAAAGGTACATCTTCCGCCCCTAAAAAGGGCGGAAAGACGGTGAAAAATATTATCGTGTAAAAACACCTACTCTATATCCGTAAAAAAGAAGACGAACACAAAGCCAGACAGTTAATACAAGGTAAAGTATAACTGGTTTGGAACATAATGGAAAATGCCTCAGCCCTCGGGCTGGGGCATTTTTGCACAAATGATATACATTCACGCGATGGAGAAGTTTGTCACAAGCGACCGCGCTTGTCGCAAGAATGTAATATGCATTTGCGCAAATAATCTTTAACTAAGACGATATTCTCCCGCCGATGGCGGGAGAATGAGGATACCAGGCCCTCAGGCGAAATGAATTGGATGGGACACATGGGATGCGCAGGCTGGACAGACTTGGATTTGGGAAAATGGCGTTAAGAGGGGCGGGCAACTGTTTGAACGAAGTGAGTTTTGCTCGCCCCTCTCTTGTTTTTAGCCATTTTTCTCAAATCCTTAGTCTGTCCCCGCGCAAATCCCCCGTGTCCCATCCCATCCATTTCGCCGTTTGTTTATAAAGTTTTAATCCTTCTTCCTATTGACTTTCCCAATCAACATATATATAATCTCAAAAGTGACAACGGTGACAACATGTCACAAATAACACCCTGTCATCTATACAAATAATATCAACCATACAAAAGCCAACAAGGAGGCAACTACATGCCAACCCAGCGTTTTTAAACTTAAAAGACTCAAAAAAAATGCGATCCTGGAAGCTGCAGCCCACGAATTCGCCAGAGTTCCCTACTCCGCAGTATCCATAAACCAGATCATCAAAGAAGCCGAAATATCCCGTGGAAGTTTCTATACTTACTTTGAAGACAAAGACGACCTGATGCGCTACATGCTCAGAGGATTTCGTGATACCTTAAGAAAAAAAGTATTTGAATTCTTAGAAGAAGAAAACGGCAACCCTTTTTCGCCTGTGTATCCGTCTTCTGAAAGACTGGATAAAAACAGGAAGTGAGCGTATTACATTCCAGATCCACAGAAACCTTCTGGCAGACCTAAGCGTAACAGGACAGAACCAGATGTTTGGGATCCGTGGTTTTCTGATGAAAGACGAACTTTATAAATCCTTCGTAGAAGAATTGTACAACCGCTTAGACAAAGACCGCTACCCGACCACAATAGAAACATTGTGCTACATAGTAGACATGGCAATTATGATCCTGATCAAATCCATGGCAATGTATTACCAAAATCCTTCCGAAAAAGAAACCATCATCCAGGTATTAACAGAAGAAATGACGATCCTGGAAAGAGGAATGTGTACCCAGACTTCACAGCAGTCATAAACGAAATGAGGAGACTTAGCAATGAAAAATATCACAAATAAAAAAAATCACACGGATATCCACTGTACTTACAGCATCCATTCTGTCAGCATCTCTTCCACTTACAGCAATGGCAGCCCAGAACAGCCCCGACGATAACACCTACCAGCCACAAAGATGTCCAGACTGTAGACTATAAAAAAGCCTGACACCTGAATTTGCTTATTCCGCAGAAAAATGGGCAACCCTTCGCGACAATATCATGGAATACGGCGAATTAGCCGATCTGGTTCACGAATACAACCCCACTGTTATAAGCAACCGGTCCACTTACAAAGACCAGAAAAATAAAAACTTAAACGATATCTATGACGACTACATGAAAGATATCGATGACATCTGGGATCAGGCAGACAGTGCAGATAACGATATAACCTGGGCTTCCCTGCGTTACTCCGCAGGACCTTTAACAAAGCAGGCAGACAACAACTACGAAGACGCGGAAATGGAAAAGATCCAGTATGACCAGCAGGAAGCAAAACTGGTATACCAGGCACAGGAAATGATGGTTTCCTTAGAGCAGTCCGCATATAACCTGGAAAACTTACAGAGTACCAGAGATCTTCTGCAGCAGCAGTACGAAGCAACCCAGGCTCAGATGTCCGTAGGAATGGCAACCCAGACCGATGTCCTTACAGCTTTAAAGAGTGTACAGGATCAGGATACAGCCATTTTGACAGCAAAAAGAGCCAGGAAAATGTACACAGAAATCTGTGCCTTATGTTAGGCTGGAGCGCAGATGCACAGCCTGAGATCAGAGAAGTACCACAGCCGGATTTATCCCGTGTAGATGCTTTAGATCCAAACGCAGATGCCCAGACAGCCATTGACAACAACTATGATGTAAGATACTACACCAAAAAAGCAGGCAACTTAACAAGCCAGGATCTGATCGAGTCCAACCAGGCAGCTATTGTAAATGCAAAAGATACAGCCATCCGTTCCTTAAAAAACACAGTACAACACCGTACTTACTACAAGAGACTCCTTAAATGCAGCTAAAGCACAGCTGCAGGTAGCAGAAGCAAATTTAAACCTTGCCCAGGCAAACCTTGCAGTAGGAAGCCAGACCAAACTGCAGTACCAGAGTACATTAAACACCTATACATCAGCCAAAAACGATGTAAACACCAAAGAATTACAGCTTCTCCTCGCATTAGAGGCCTATGACTGGAATGTAAAAGGACTTACCACCTCAAATTAATAGATGCACTCCCGGAGGTTTCTCGCAAGATCAAATACAAAAAGACTTCGAGTACATAAGAGAAAGGACAAAAAAATGAAAAAAATCATTTAAGCTCCATGACAGCAGCCACAATGGCATTCCTGCTGGCAGCGTCCGCTCCTTTTCAGGTATTCGCAGAAGAAGCAAACCCGGACAGCAGCTATTCTGTTGATCAGCAGCGCCTTGCTGATAACCAGTTAGACTATGACGAAATAGGCGCCAGAGTAAAAGAATACTACGGTCCCATCAAAAGTGCCTACAACATGGTACGGGGAATGACAGAAGATCAGGGGCAGATCGCAGTTAATTGAGAGGACCATGGCAGACGATCTTATTTTCCCAGGCAAGAGCAGCAGAAGACCTTGCAAAAAAGACCAGACAGGTATGGATCAGATGATCAACAAGGCAACGGCAAAGCGCTGCGTAAGACTGCAAATCAGATGCGTACAATGGCCAACAATATGGACCGGTCATTATGCCCGGAAACTTCTTCCGAAAAACAGATCGACCGCCAGGCCAACAGTTTGATCCTTAATGTAGAAATGATGTTAAACCAGTATCAGCAGCTGCAGTCCCAGCGTACTATAGCAGCAAAAGGTGTAGAACTGGCTACAGCAGCAAAACAGCTGCAGAACACCATGCAGGCCCAGGGAATGGCAGTTGACGCAGATGTACTTTCCGCAGCAGCCAGCCTTTCTTCCGGTCAGTCCCAGTTAAATACACTGGATGCAGGAATTGAGCAGATCTGTAAAATGCTCTGTTCCTTTACCGGATACGACGAAGCAGCTAATCCGGTATTTGGTGAAGTCCCGTCAGCAGATCCATCTTACATTGCCACAGTGAATGTTAGCAGAGGATAAAGAAAAAGCAGTAAACAATAACTACGATCTGATCAGTCTCAGAAGCCAGACCGGCGGCGGAATGACAGATCTGCAGATCCGTACCTCAAAGACAACTACACAGATCGCCAAATAAACTGCGAAATGTAGAATATTCCGAAGAAAATGTCCGTTCCAATATCCAGGCACTGTATGACGCAATGGAAGAAAAGATTCCTATTACCGCAGCAAAACAGCTTACGAAAGCGGCCAGATCGCATGGCAGGCAGCACAGCATCCAGAAAGCAAATGGTATGTTAAGCAACATCCAGTATATGCAGCAGGAATTGGCATGGTTGCAGGCACAGTCCGGATATAAATGTGCAGACCTGGCTCTCCAGCAGGCCATCCAGAATTACAAATGGGCAGTAGCAGGTGCTTCCGTATCTGCGGACACCCAGTAATGATCATGATTTCAAAATAAAAACTAAATCTTCCAAAGAGAAAGCGGCAGTTGTCAATTAAGTAACATCTGCCGTTTTTCTGTTTTAATACTCTGAAAAGTCGTAATTTATGACAAAACATAAGAAAATCAAAATTTTGTAAAACTGGTTGTTATTAACAAAAATGGTGCTATTATATACAAAAGGGGAATATAATGATTAAGTAAGGGAATGGAACATGCTGTAGTTTTCTGAAATTGAGGTGATGTGAATGGTAACCAGAAGTTTGGACGTAAGAAAAAAAGCGCTGAATCCAATACCGATTTCTTATCTGATTCAGACCGCCAAACCGTTTTGATTGTGACATTTTCGTAACCGATGACAAAAAAAACAGCAAATTTAAAACACTACGAAGAAATGAAAAATTTAAGTTTATATGGTTTTCTGACCATATGTTTCAAGGGGAGAGATGAGACAGAAGGCAGATAATTGCATAAGAAAGATCCTATGGCAGGATGAGTATTACATGTAACAGACAAGGAAGTGTAAAAATGCACAGTAACGTATAAACAGGAGACCTGGAAGGGGACGTCTCCTGTTTTTGTTATGATACCAATTTTTAACTTTTGACCCTATCAGCAAATATGCATCCGCATCCTTAAAAAAGCTCCATACGATCATCAGGATAATAAATCCAATAGGAAAAGCAGCGACAATGGATACAGACTGAAGACTGCTCATGGAATTTTCTGAAAAGATCAGTGCAATAGGGAAAAGCATTAAAGTAACGGCCCAGAACAGTTTCACCTTCTTATCCGGCTCTTCATCTGCATCCAGGGAGCGGTAGGAATAGGAGCTTGCCACCATGGTAAGGGCATCAGAACGTAGTTGCATAAAAAGCGATCATAGTAACCGCCAGTAAGGATCAGCCCTATTTTAGCCATTGGCATTGTCTCAAAAACAGCGATGATCGCCTGATACAGATCCCCGGTCTCCCGGTACAGTCCCATCAGATCTAAGATCCCATGAGTCTGAAGTCCCAGACCATAATTTCCAATATGATAAAAAAGAAGTAAAGGTGCCAGCAAGACCAAAGAAATAGCCGCCTAAAACAGTCTGGCGGATGGTCCTTCCCTTGCTGATGGTTCCAATAAAGAACGGAGTTGCCACACACCATACCATCCAGTAAGCCCAGTAGAAGATCGTCCAGTTCTGGGGAAGGAAGAGGTGCGAAGGGCATCAGTCCATGTTGCAAGGGAGATAAAATTCTGGGCCAGAGTTCCGACAGCACTGATACCTGTTTCAATGATATAACGTGTCTGGCCGCCTAAAAACAGGAAGTAAGCTAACAGCACGAAAAAACAGGTAGATACAGGAAGCAGCCAGCCGTGTGACTCCCTGCATGCCGAAATATACAGCCAGTGTGTATACAATACAGATGATCACTAAAATAGCAATGGTAAGAAGGGGCGTCTCTGCAACTCCTAACACCTTGCTTAAAGCCATGGATAAAAAAGAGGGGTAGCCAGTGAAAAGGTAGTGGCAGTTCCTGCTAAGAGAGCAAAAACAGCGGTCAGGATCGATCAGTCTTGCCAACCACTCCGTCTACTTTCTTTCCAAGAAGAGGGCGGCAGGCTTCGGAATATTTCTGTTTATTTCTTTTGCGTACGTGGATCATGAAGCCAAAAGAAACAGCCAGGATGATGTAAAAGCTCCATGGAATAGGACCCCAGTGGAACAATGGGTAAACAGAAGTCCAGTCCTGAATGGAACCCATTCAGAAATATGAGACTCATCTGCATAAAGCATCCACTCACAGAGAGAATAAAAAGGATATCTGCAGCAAGTCCTGAGGTAAACATCATGGAACCCCACTGAAAAGCGGTATACTGGGGTTTTTCTACATCCCCCAGTTTAATAGAACCAAAGCGGGAAAATGCCATATACAGGGAACAGATCACAGCCCCCAGTCCCATTAACAGATAATAGCTGCCAAGCTGGTCGCCAAGGAAGAAACGGATGGAAGCAAGGATATTGGCAGAGCCTTCCGGAAATATCATAAACAGACAGCATAACAATGTGATGCATCCGAAAGGCAGGATAGTGGTGACCCAGTCAAGGTTCTGTAAAAATGATTTCTGTTTCGGTTTCATGAAAATGACCTCCTGTTAAAAAATAATATGTTCAAAAAAATAAAAAATTAAATCACATTGAACATGATAGCACCAATAAGATCAAATGGCAAGACTATATTTTCACATAAGATTCACATAGGTAACAATATTGTAAGAAAAACTACTATTAAAATTGTGTTTTCTTCGATATAATAGTACCGTTGAAATTTAAGGAGGTTTTTGTAATGTTTAACTGGAAAAAAGTTTCTCTGATCCTTCTTGCGTCGGCAGCACTTTTAAGCGGCTGTACCAAGAGCAATATCGTATCCCCGGACAGTGGAAAGATCGAAGGAGATGGAAAGCCGGATACAGAGATCAATAAAGATATTGCTATTAACTGGGAAGAAGTACGTTCTGACCTGGAAGAGCAGTATTTAGAGCCATATGGTGCTTTTTGCTGACTATGTAATGGATTTAAATGTAGTTTACGATGATGCAAGCGGTATGCTGACTGTTCTGCTTCCTGTTACAAAGAAGACTACCAGCGATGTAGCAGTGGTTTATGCCCAGGATGTTTTAGGAACCATTGGTGAGGCTGTATCAACCCAGAATTTCTATTTCACAGCACCTGAGGAAAATGAAAACGGATTTACTACCAGCTACGGCAGCTTCTTCTTCGATGATCATGATGTAAAGGTACAGGTATTCCCTTATGATAAAGAAGGGGACGAAAGTCTTATCTGGTAAATGATACCATTAAAGCAGGGGATGTCAGAGCTGTTGAGCCATTACAGTAAGGAGACTTAAAATGAGACGCATTGACAGATATTGGAAACGCTGCGGGCATGTCTGCTGGCAGCAGTTACACTGATGCTGGGACAGGGAACCATGCAGTCTTACGCTATGAATGCGCAGGTTATTAATTCCCCAGACAGGATCGTTGTACAGGATGAAAATAAGAATACAGGCAATCAGAATAATACCAATACACAGACGGTAACTACTAAGGCAGAGGTTGCCGGATTTGGAGAAGTATCCACTCCTGTTACAGACTCTTCCTCTTACTTCGGAAAGGGAAGGCTCACTCTTCTGGCAAATCATGATACAGCAGCCCAGCAGCTGGCAGCGATCATTGAAACGGGAGAGGGCGGTCTGATCGTAGTAGATGGCGGCTGGACAGACAACACAGACTATGTATTAAATCAGATCAAGGCAAAAGGCGGACATGTTCAGGCATGGCTGATCACACATCCTGACTCTGATCACGTAGGTGCCCTGGCAGATATTCTTTATAAGCATGCAGGAGAGATCACCATTGACGGTATCTATTACTCCTTCTTAGAAGACAGCTGGTACGCAGAAAAGGACGCAAATGTTGCTTCTATGGTGGCATATGTAAAAGGCGCATTTGCAAAATTTCTCCATCCGTTCTTCACGGTGATATCGTAGCAGGACAGGTGATCAACGCAGGACCTGCAAAGATCCAGGTTTTAAACCAGGCTTACAAAAGAAAACAATGACTTTGTAAATAACAGCAGTGTTGCTTATATGGTATCTTTAAACGGTACCAATGTAGTGTTCTTAGGAGACTTGGGACGTACCGGTGGTGAACATCTGATGCAGGATATAAACCTTGGAGCTTTAAAATGCAAGATGGTCCAGATGTCCCATCACGGACAGAACGGTGTAGACTACGAAGTATACAAGGCATTAAGACCATCTGTATGCTTATGGCCGACTCCTCAGTGGTTATGGGATAATGATAACGGCGGCGGCGCAGGAAGCGGTTCCTGGAAGACCCAGGAGACCAGAAACTGGATGACCCGTCTGGGTGTGAAAGAGTATTACGTTACCAAGGACGGCGACCAGGTGATCGAATAATTCGGAAACAGAAAAAGTAACCGTAAAATTGAAACGTTATAATTAGACAGAAACACAAAAAAGATTGAAAATTCCAGAAAATGGGAATTTTGATCTTTTTTGATGCGACATTTCATTGACCAGATTTCATAAATGTGGGATAATCGGACCATACGCAGGTACATGATACATGTACATACTTTAAGAAGCAGCTGACAGACAACTTAAGGGGGAAGATAAGATGGTAAAGGTGTTTCTGGTGGAGGATGAGTCTATCATCCGTCGTGGGATCCGTGACAATATTGCCTGGGAAAGCCACGGATTTGAATTTGTGGGGGAAGCAGGAGACGGAGAATATGCCTATCCGTTGCTCTTAAATACAAAACCGGATATTCTGATCACAGATATAAAGATGCCGTTTATGGACGGGCTGGAATTAAGCCGTCTGGTAAAAAAAAGTCTGCCTAAGACCAGGATCATCATTCTCAGTGGATATAATGAATTCGAATATGCCAAAGAAGCCATTAAGATCGGGATCAGTGACTACTTATTAAAGCCGGTTACTTCTGCCAGCTTACTGGATACCTTAAGACATGTAGCAGAAGAAATCCGGGAAGAAAAGGAAAAATCCAGGCTTCTGGAACGCTATTTTGCCAGCTACGAAAAATACACGGAATTTCTGGACAATACCAATTATACAGGAGTGGACAGAAAGCTGATCCTGGATTTTTTGAAGTTAGGAGCAATGGAAGAATGTGATCCTTTTGTAGAGGAATATTTTGCTGCCATTGGCCAGAATAATTATCAGTCACTGCTGCTGCGCCAGTATCTCACCATGGATATTTTCTACTGCATCCAGGAATTTTAAAAGGACTGGGAGAGGGAAATGTAACAATTTCACCGGAAGTTACGGATATTAAGCGGATCCCAAAAGTGATCGTCAGCGTGGATACGACCAAGATGTATCTGAAAGAGCAGTTTCAGGCAGCCATCGAGGCAAGGAACAGTGTCTCAAATGACCGTTATGGAAGTGTGATCCAAAGTGCCAAAGAGTACATAGAAAAGAACTTCTCCAACGGAGAACTGTCATTAAACAGGATCGCGGCCCATATAGGAGTCAGTCCCAGCTATTTCAGCTCTATTTTCAAGCAGGAAACTGGGACGACTTTTGTGGAATATCTTACGAAAGTACGCATTGACAAAGCCTGTGAACTTCTGCGCTGCACCAACAGCCGCACAGCAGAGATCGGGGAGCAGGTAGGCTACAGTGATCCCCATTATTTCAGTGCTACCTTTAAAAAGGTTATGGGGCAGTCGCCGAAAGATTACAGGGCGGGACAAAAAGGATAAAAGGGCATAAAGCCATGGAGAAGAAAAAGAAGTTTTACCTGTCACTGAAAATGCGTCTGATTCTTTTGCTGTTTGTGATCGTGATCCCCTTTACCTTTATGGTAACAGGATATCAGCGTATGTTTGAAACCTATTCCCGGTCCTATAATGAGATCATGGCAAACCTGAAAGTGGCCAATGAATACAATATCAAGTTTAAATCCGATATGGAATATTCCATGTACCGGGTCATGATCGGTCTGATCGATGTAGATAAATTTGAAAACGGGGATATTTTAGAGGGGAAGAGCAAGTATGCTACAGTGGTGAAAAATCCCTGAACATGATTGCATCTGCCCGTCATGCCTTTGGAAAGTCCATTGAGCGGGTACCTGGATCAGACGGTGATATTAAGATAAAAGGTATTTTATCCTGTTTAGACTCTCTGGAAAAGGCAGTCAACCGGATGATCGACAATGCCTCTGTTACAGGAAGATACGATGAAAATGTAAATATCTGGGAAAATGATATCCAGGGGCTGTGTTCCATGATCCAGGATTATATTACCCAGTATACCTACTATGAGATGATCAATATGGAGCAGCTGCAAAAAAGAACTGGAACAGCAGGTGACCAAACGGATCCAGGAATATATGGTTTTGCTGGCCTGTGTGCTGACAGCAGGCACTTTCCTTGCACTGGCCATCACAAATTCCATTACAGGGCCTTTGGGACGGCTGCAGCAGACAGCAGAACGCCTTGGAAAGGGAGATCTGGATGCAAAGGCAGATCTTGGCAGTTTAGAGGAGATCAATGTACTGGCCCGCACTTTTAACCACATGAGGGAGAGAATCCGCAGGCTGTTAGAGAAAAATACCCAGGAACAGAAAAACCTGCGGGAGGCAGAACTGCGTCTCCACCAGGAGCAGATCAGTCCTCATTTTCTTTATAATACACTGGATTCTATTGTATGGATGGCAGAGGGAGGAAATAACCGTCAGGTAGTGGAAATGACAACGGATCTCAGCGATTTCTTCCGCACGGTGCTGTCAGGGGGAAAGGATTTTGTTACGGTAGAGGAAGAAGAGACCCATATACGCAGCTATCTGAAGATACAAAAGATCCGTTATGAGGATATTTTAGACTATTCCATTCAGATCGAACCGGAAATGAAGGATCATATTGTCTTAAAAATGCTGCTGCAGCCTTTAGTTGAAAATGCCCTGTACCACGGGATCAAAAATAAGCGGGGCGGAGGCTGTATTACCATAAGAGGCTATGAGGATCGTGAAAGCCTGATCTTTGAAGTGGAGGACAATGGAAGCGGCATGGATCCGGAAACCCTTGAAAAAGGTACGTAAAAAGCTTTCAGGTACCTTTGAAGGGGAACAGGCAGATCTGAAAAAAGGCGGTTTTGGCCTTAATAATGTAGCCCAGCGCCTTAGGATGTATTATGGAGATCAGGCAGAGATACTAGTTGAGTCTGAAAAAGGGATCGGGACCTGCTTTAAGATCTTCCTCAATAAAAAAACATAACTTTTCCAAAGAAAACACAAAAATTTGTGGAAAATCTATAAAAAACACACTTTTTTGAAAAGATGCTCTGTATAAAATATACGGAGCATTTTGTATAATAAAACTGCAAAAACAAATGTGATGTTATTAAAAAGGAGGAACCATCATATGAAAAAAGATTTTTATCCGTAGCATTAGCAGCAGCTGTAGCAATGTCAGCAACCGCATGCACCAGCAATCCTGCAGAGTCAAAAACAACTGCAGCACCAGCTGAGACAAAGGCAGAGGAGACCACAGCAGCAGAAGCTTCTTCTGAAGGGGAACAGAAGGAAGCAGCAGCTGAAGGAGATCTGATCACAGTTGGATACGCACAGGTAGGTGCAGAATCTGACTGGAGAACTGCGAATACAGAATCTTTTAAGTCCACATTTACAGAAGAAAACGGCTATAAGCTGATCTTTGATGACGCACAGCAGAAACAGGAAAATCAGATCAAGGCCATCCGCTCCTTTATCCAGCAGGATGTTGACTATATCGTAGTCGCTCCTGTAGTTGAGACTGGATGGGAAACCGTTCTGGAAGAAGCAAAAGAAGCTGGTATCCCGGTTATCCTTTCTGACCGTCAGATGCAGCTTTCCGATGACAGCCTGTATGAGGCATGGGTAGGCGGAAACTTCGTAAAAGAAGGCGAGACCTGTGGTGACTGGCTGGCTGATTACTTAGAGAAACAGGGCAGAGCAGACGAAGAGATCAATATGGTAACCATTCAGGGAACCATCGGTGCATCCGCACAGGTTGGACGTACAGAAGGTATGGACAACAAGTTAGCAGAGCACTCCAACTGGAAGATGTTGACAAGACAGTCTGGTGAGTTCACCCAGGCAAAAGGACAGGAAGTTATGGAGTCCTTCTTAAAGAGCTATGATGATATCGATGTAGTTATCTGTGAGAACGATAACGAAGCATTCGGTGCTATCGACGCTATCAAGGCAGCAGGCAAGACCTGTGGTCCGGAGGGCGACATTATCGTTGTAAGTTTTGACTCTGTAAAGGCAGCTTTCGAGTCTATGATCGCTGGCGACTTAAACGCAACCTTCGAGTGCAACCCGCTTCATGGTCCGCGTGTAGCTGAAATCATCCAGAAGCTGGAGAAAGGCGAAGAAGTTGAGAAGATTCAGTACGTAGATGAAGCATACTTCGATACTAGCATGGATCTGGAAGAGATCTTAAAGACAAGAGCTTACTAATAACCAGCAATCTGTTACCAGTAATAATAGTGTCAGATCCGGGCACGGGGCGGGGAGACAAAAGTCCCCTCCCGTGTCTTTTTTTTCAGAAAAAAGGAGGCATGGCTTTTATGGAAAAGGATTCTGTCCTTGAAATGCGGCATATTTATAAGACATTCCCGGGTGTAAAAGCTCTGCAGAATGTGGATTTTACCTTAAAAAAGGCGAGATTCATGCCCTGATGGGGGAAAACGGAGCAGGAAAATCTACGCTGATCAAAGTCCTGACGGGTGTAGAGGAATTTGAGACAGGGGAGATCCTGATCGATGGCTGCGACCATGCAATTGTGAACCGCAGTCCGCAGGAAGCACAGAACCGGGGCATCAGCACCGTGTATCAGGAAGTCAATCTCTGTCCGAACCTTACAGTGGCAGAAAATTTTTTATTGGAAGAGAACCCAGAAAAGCAGGGCTGATCGACTGGAAAACTATGAATAAAAAGAGCTGCAAAATTATTGCAGGACCTTGACATACATGCAGATGTAACACAGACTATTGACAATTATTCCATCGCCATCCAGCAGATGATCGCCATTGCCCGTGCAGTGGACATGTCTGCAAAGGTTCTGATCCTGGATGAGCCGACTTCTTCCCTGGATGACGGAGAAGTAGAAAAGCTGTTTAAGCTGATGTTGCGTTTAAAAGGAGAAGGCGTCGGCATCATATTCGTTACACATTTCCTGGAGCAGGTATATGCAGTCTGCGATAAGATCACCGTTCTTCGGAATGGGCAGCTGGTAGGACAATTTACGACGGCGGAGCTTCCGAGAGTCCAGCTGGTTGCCAAGATGATGGGAAAGGATTTCGATGATCTGGCTGCCATCAAGGAAGCAAAGGACGAAGAGGAACATACAGAGGAAGATATCGTTATCAAGGCAGTGGGACTGGGAAAGAAAGGCTATATCAAGCCATTTGACCTGGTGATCCATAAAGGTGAGGTAGTTGGTTTTACAGGCCTGTTAGGTTCCGGACGATCCGAAACAGTCCGTGTTCTCTACGGAGGGCAGAACGGCCGGATGAGAGGAACTCTTCAGGTAAAGGGAAATGGAATAACAGCCAAACACCCAATTGACTTCCATGCATGCAGGAATGGCCTATCTTCCGGAAGACCGTAAAAATGAAGGTATCATTGCAGACCTGTCTGTAAGAGAAAATATGATCATGGCACTTCAGGCAAAACGTGGCATGCTCCACTTATTAAGCAGAAAGCAGCAGGAAGAATTTACAGATAAATATATTGAAATGCTGCAGATCAAAACAGCCAGCCGTGAGACCCCGATCAAATCACTCTCCGGCGGCAACCAGCAGAAAGTAATCATTGGACGCTGGCTTCTGACCAACCCGGATTTCCTTATTCTGGACGAGCCGACCCGTGGTATCGACGTCGGAACCAAGACAGAGATTCAGAAACTGGTAGTAAAACTGGCTTCCCAGGGAATGGCAGTGGTATTTATTTCCTCAGAGATCGAGGAGATGCTGCGAACCTGCGACCGTATGGTCGTCATGCGCGACGGCGCAAAGGTAGGAGAGCTTTCCGAGAATGAGATGAACCAGTCCAACATCATGTCAACCATTGCAGGAGGACAGTAGCTATGAAAAATAAAACATTAAAAAAACATAACATCCCAGAGATTATTTCTCCCTATTTTCTGCCTGGCACTGGTATTGCTGGTAAATATCGTTACTACGCCTAACTTCTTTTCCATTGAGATCCGTGACGGCGTTCTTTATGGATATATGATCGATATCATCAACCGTGCTTCTGAACTTGTGATCCTGGCAGTAGGAATGACCCTGGTGGTATCTTCCTCAGCAGGAACGGATATTTCCGTAGGTGCCATTATGGCAGTAAGTGCTGCTGTATGCTGCAACATCCTTACAGGTGGAGAGAGCAGTTACTGCTTATGCAAATCCACTGATCCTTGGCTTTATAGCAGCTTTGGTAGTAGGCGCAGCCATTGGCTGTTTTAACGGATTTTTAGTATCAAAGTTAAATATCCAGCCTATGGTGGCAACTCTGATCATGTTTACTGCAGGCAGAGGTATTGCACAGCTGATCACAGACGGACAGATCACCTATGTGCGTGTAGACAGTTATCGTGTACTGGGCGCTTCTTTCCCGGGATTTCCGGTTCCTACCCCGTTTATCGTGGCAGTGCTGGTAGTTGCCCTTACTTCGCTGCTTTTAAAGAAAACAGCCCTGGGCATGTACATCCAGTCTGTAGGTATCAACAAGAGAGCATCCCAGTTAGTAGGTATTAAATCCGTTCTTATCATTTTCCTTACATATGCGTACTGCGGCCTGTGTTCCGGCCTTGCAGGACTGATTGCTTCCAGCCGTATTTATTCTGCAGATGCCAACAACATTGGTCTTAACATGGAACTGGATGCGATCTTGGCAGTTGCTATTGGCGGAAACTCCTTAGGCGGCGGAAAATTTTCACTGGCAGGTTCCGTGATCGGTGCATTTACCATCCAGGCACTTACAACTACCCTGTATGCAATGCATGTTTCTTCTGACCAGGTGCCTGTTTATAAGGCTATCGTAGTTGTTATCATTGTAGCTCTCCAGTCTCCAGGTTTTGCAAGATGGAGAAAATCTCTGTTACAGAAGAAAGAGATAAAAGCAGGAAAGGAGGCAGCATGACATGAAAGGAAAAAAATGAAATTAAAACAGAACAGTTTCCTGCTGCTTGTTACCATTTTGCTGTTCTTTATTATGTACGCGATCGGCTGTGTGCTGTTTAACGCACAGGGCTTTTCAAAAACACAGAACTTCTTAAATCTGTTTATTTCCAATGCGGGTCTGATTGTCATCGGGATCGGCATGACCATCGTCATGATCACCGGCGGTATCGATATCAGCGTCGGTTCTCTTCGTGGCGATGGGCTGTATGATGCTGGCATGGATGATGGAAAAAGGCGGGATCGGTGCGGTTCCAGCGGTTCTCATCGTGCTGGTCACCGGAATTATCTTTGGTCTGGTACAGGGATTCCTGGTTGCTTATATGGATATCCAGCCATTTATCGTAACACTTGCCGGTATGTTCTTTGCCAGAGGTATGACTGCCATCATTTCCAAAGATATGATCAGTATTACCAATGAGACCTTTATGGCATGGGCAAAAATGAAGCTGTATCTGCCATTTGGCGGCTACCTGAACAAAAAAGGGCGTTATGGTCTATCCTTATATGTATCCTACCGTTGTGATCGCTCTGGTATTTCTGGTACTGGCATTTATCATGTTAAAATATACCAAGTTTGGACGCAGCATTTATGCAGTAGGCGGAAATGAGCAGTCAGCCCTGATGATGGGCTTGAATGTACGCAGGGTCAAATTAAAAGCCTATGTATTAGACGGTTTCCTCTGCGGCGTTGGAAGTATTTTATTCTGCTTAAACACACTGGGCGGTTTCGTAGAGCAGGCAAAGGGCTTTGAAATGGATGCCATTGCTTCTTCTGTTATCGGCGGAACCCTTCTTACCGGCGGCGTAGGAAATGTATTTGGAACCTTATTTGGTGTACTGATCAAGGCAACCATTGAAGCATTTATTACATTCCAGGGAACCTTATCTTCCTGGTGGACACGTATTACCATTGCAGCTCTGTTATGCTTCTTCATTGTACTCCAGTCTGTTCTTGCCATGATGAAGAAAAAAAGAAGTAAAAAATAGAAAAATGTAGAAAAATAAGGAGAAGTTTGCTATGCTGATGACGGAGAAATTCTGGTTTTGCACCGGTTCACAGGATCTTTACGGAGATGAGTGTCTGGCTCATGTAGCGAAACATTCACAGATCATAGTAGAAGAGTTGAATAAGAGCGGAAGACTTCCATTTGAAAGCTTGTATGGAAACCGACACTCATTACCAATGAGCTGATCCGCAAGACATTCAACGAAGCAAATCAGGATCGATGAGACATGTGCAGGCGTTATCACCTGGATGCATACTTTTTCACCGGCTAAAAATCCTGGATCCTGGGATTACAGGAATATCACAAACCTTTATGCCATCTGCATACCCAGTTTAACCAGGAGATCCCTTATGAGTCCATTGATATGGATTTCATGAATGAAAACCAGTCGGCACACGGAGACAGAGAGAATATGGTCATATCGTGAGCCGTATGCGTATGGAGCGATAAGGTCGTTGTCGGACACTGGGAGTGATCCGGTAGTCGTTGACAAGATCGCAAGCTGGATGCGCACCGCAGTCGGCATCGTAGAGAGCAGCCACATTCGTGTCATGCGTGTCGCAGACAACATGAGAAACGTAGCAGTTACCGAGGGCGATAAGGTAGAAGCCCAGATCAAGTTCGGCTGGGAAGTAGACGCTTATCCGGTAAACGAGATCGCAGAGTTCTGTCGCAGCCGTATCCCAGTCGGATACGAACGCACTTGTAGATGAATACTACGACAAATATGAGATTTTACTCGAGGGAAGAGACCCGGAAGAATTTAAGAAACATGTAGCTGCGCAGGCGCAGATCGAACTCGGATTTGAGCGTTTCCTGCAGGAGAAGAATTATCAGGCAATCGTTACTCATTTTGGAGATCTGGGCTCCTTAAAACAGCTTCCGGGACTTGCTATCCAGAGATTGATGGAAAAAGGTTATGGATTCGGTGGAGAAGGTGACTGGAAAGTCGCTGCCATGGTACGTCTCATGAAAGTGATGACCGCAGGCATGAAGGATGCAAAGGGAACATCCATGCCGAGGATTACACCTACAATTTAGTAAAAGGAAAAGAAGGAATTCTTGAAGCACACATGCTTGAAATCTGCCCGTCCATCGCAGACGGACCTGATCAGCATCAAGTGCCAGCCACTTTCCATGGGCGACAGAGAAGACCCGGCAAGACTTGTATTTACATCCAAGGAAGGACACGGAATCGCGACATCCCTCATCGATCTGGGCAACCGTTTCCGTCTCATCATTAATGATGTAGAGTGCAAGAAGACAGAAAAGCCAATGCCAAAACTTCCGACCGCAACCAACTTCTGGACTCCGGAACCGGATATCTACACTGGAGCGGAAGCATGGATTCTTGCCGGCGGAGCACATCATACCGCATTTTCCTATGATCTCACCGCAGAGCAGATGGGAGACTGGGCCGCAGCTATGGGCATTGAGGCTGTATACATTGACAAAGATACCAGGATTCGTGACTTCAAGCGTGATCTGATGCTTGGAGAAGTATTTTACAGATAAAGATAGGTAACACCTGCTTTTGTAAAATGCAAAGGCAGGTGTTTATGACAGAAAGAGAGGTAGAAACAGTGGAAAGAAAAGACGAGATTGTGTCCGGGAAAACATTTCTCGGAATTGAATTTGGCTCTACACGTATCAAGGCGGTACTGACCGATGCAGACCATACACCGATCGCATCCGGCAGTCATGAATGGGAAAACCGCCTGGATCACGGAATCTGGACCTATACCATGGATGACATCTGGGGCGGTCTGCAGGATTGCTACCGGGATTTAAAAAGGACGTAAAAGAACAGTATGGTGTGACACTGACAAAGATCCGTGCGATTGGATTTTCCGCCATGATGCACGGATATCTTGCATTTGACAAGGCTGGGGAGCTTCTCGTGCCGTTCCGCACATGGCGTAATACAATCACAGAGGAAGCAGCGGCCGCACTGACAAAGGAATTTTCCTATAACATTCCGCAGCGTTGGAGCATTGCCCATCTGTATCAGGCAATGTTAAACAAAGAGGAGCATGTGAAAGATATCGCATTTTTCACGGACAGCAAACTGACACTGGCTAACTTTATGAGGACTCATTTATACAGTTCCCTTGCAACCCTTAAATATGGCATGGACATTATGTTTAAAGAAGAGAATGTGTCTCTGGACAAATTAATGGGACACGGCGGTTTCTTTAAGACAAAGGGTGTTGGACAGCGTATTATGGCTGCTGCTGCAGATGTACCGGTTGCTGTTATGGAGACAGCAGGAGAAGGCGGTGCCTGGGGAATTGCTCTTTTAGCAGCTTACAGAAAAGACAGGAAGGAAGGGAAAGCCTTTCTGATTATCTGAACCAGTATGTATTTGCTGATGCAAAAGAAGAAGTAATGGAGCCGGATGCAGAGGATGTAAAGGGCTTTGACAGCTTTATAAAGGATTATATCAAAGGACTGGCAGCTGAAAAGGGCGCAGTGGAAGGATGGAAATAAATGCTGGAAGAATTAAAACAGAAAGTATATGAAGCCAATATGCAGCTTCAAAATATGGCCTGGTTACTTTTACCTGGGGAAATGTTTCTGCCATTGACCGGGAAAAAGGGCTGTTTGTGATCAAGCCTTCAGGGGTAGATTACGATAAAATGAAACCGGAAGATATGGTGGTTATGGACCTGGAGGGAAATCAGGTAGAGGGAAAATTAAATCCGTCTTCTGATACAAAGACCCATCTGGTACTGTACAACCGTTTTCCGATGATCGGTGGTATCGTACATACCCACAGTCCATGGGCTACTTCCTGGGCACAGGCCGGAAGAGACATCCCGTGTTACGGAACCACCCATGCAGATTATATTTACGGGGGCAGTTCCTGTGCCAGAAACCTGACAGAGGAAGAATTAAAGGATTATGAAAGAAATACAGGAGTTCTGATCGCGGATCTGTTTGAAGAAAGAAAACTGGATCCGGTGGCAGTTCCCCGGTGTTCTGTGCAAAAATCATGGTCCTTTGACCTGGGGAAAAGATGCGGCAGAGGCAGTACACAATGCAGTAGTACTGGAAGAAGTTGCTAAAATGGCAGCCCGCTGTGAGCGTTTAAATCCAGACGTAAAAGAAGCGCCTAAGTGCCTGCAGGATAAACATTATCTGCGCAAGCATGGCCCGGGCGCTTATTATGGACAGCGGTAATGCTATAAAATTATGATGCGTCAGTCTTCTTCGTCGTTACAGGGAAGACCGCTGTGATAAGAATAATTCCCAAGTTCGTCCAGTATCCGGTCAAAGGATGCTGGGCGAATATTTTTGCCTTCGACCAAAGTGTTGATCATATAGTAGATGGTGGCATGTTTTGCAAGGCACTGGCGGAACAGATCCGGGAAAGAGGTCTGGGAAGCAATGCTCTTGTCCCAGGGATTGCACCAGGTCTCATGGCGCAGGTTCAGGCTCCATACAGGGTCTTCTACCACATCGGTTACCATTTTACTGGAAGCTAAAGGATTTCTTAAAAACAGGGACTCTACGTATTCGATCCAGTTCTTTTTTCTGCTGTATGGGTCAGAAAGCGTGCGGCAGCCGAACCGCAGCGCAAGTATAGAACGGTGGATCATGCCCGGAGATACCTGATAATGATTTTTGCTGCTTAAAGGATAGAAGGCGTCATTTAAGCAGGAGGAGAGGAAACGGGAGATAAACTGTGTCTCCATGCCATTTAAACAGATCGTAGCCGCCTGGTTGAACTGGGACGGCTTTTTCTTTTTTATATTTCATCAATAACAGGGCATCAATGTCATTTTCCAGCTTGGCATGTAAACCGTGACAGGCGGCTGTTGGATGCTCCGCGTCATAGTGGATGCGGCCATATACATAAGGGTGGCAGATAGAGTCGCCAATATAATGGCTGATGAAACCGCATAAGAAAGCAAGGCCTTCCTCACGCTGCTGCCGGGACTCAATTTTGAAAGACGGGTGAATGCACAGCGGAAAAAGTCATTTACATGGTGTTCATGCATATAGGAGCCTACGTTGCGGTGATCCCTGTGGCGCAAAACAGGCAGATTATAAAAAAACATATCCGGTCCCTGAAGACCAAGCTGGTAGAGCCAGCGGTATTTTGCAATGATGAATTTTAAGTTGTTCTGAGGCATGTCATTGTATGCCTTCATACCGAGAATGTAGTGGGTGGTGAAGCCGGGCATGGTTGTGGGGCCTCCTTTCGGGTGTTGATGGCGTTGTGGGGCCACCAGGTTCCTGCGCTCTTTACATTATACCATATTTTTGTGGATAAAGCAGGCATAGAAGGGAAAAACAGTGCATAAAAACCTCATAAGAAGGTTGCAGTGAGGCATAAATAAGGCGCATATGAAAGTTCTGGAAATGGTGCATGGGATCATATGGGGGCCGTGGACGGTGGGGGTGTTTCTGGTTGTGGGACTGGTGTTATCGGTGCGCTGCCGTTTCTTTCAGATCCGGGGATTTCGATATTGGTGGAAGGCAACTGCCGGAAGCTTATGGGGAGAGGAACGTGAGGGCGATGAAAGTACAGGTGCTGCCGGGGCCCACCATGGAATTACACAGTTCAGTCGGTCTGTACCGCCCTTGCAGCAACGGTGGGGACCGGTAATATTGCAGGTGTGGCAGCCGCTCTTGTATCCGGTGGTCCGGGAGCCGTGTTCTGGATGTGGATCTCCGCACTGATCGGTATGGCCACTGCTTATGGGGAAACCTATCTGGGAGTCCGGTACCGTTTTAAGAACAACAGGGGAAAATGGATCTGCGGCCCCTTTGTCTATATGAAAAAAGGGCTGGGTATCCCTTTTATGGCAGCATGTTACAGCTTTTTCTGCTTTCTGTGTGCCCTTGGAATGGGAAGTATGGTACAGGCAAATTCAGCAGCAGAGACACTGGAATTTACCTGGGGGATCCCGTCGGTGTTAGGAAGCGGTATTCTGGCGCTGCTTACGGGAGCCGTTATCTTAGGTGGGATAAAACGGATCGGCAAAGCAGCAGAATACCTGTTGCCTCTGGCTTCCGGGATCTATATTTTATTTTCCCTGCTGGTACTTTTATTATGCGCAGACCGTATACCAGATGCATTTTAAGGATCTTTCAGTCTGCTTTTGGGATCCGGCAGGTTTCAGGCGGCATAGCGGGCTTTGGCATCAGTAAAAGTATCCGTTATGGTATATCCAGAGGCGTTTTTTCCAATGAGGCAGGGCTTGGCACTTTGGCAGTCCCTCATGGACCAGCAGAACATACATCCCCGGAAGAACAGGGAATGTGGGCTATGTTTGAGGTGTTTTTTGATACGGTAGTTTTGTGCAGCCTTACAGCACTGGTCATCTTGTGTACCACACAGGGAGATACGGAAACACTTTCTCTTACAGGAGCGGCCCTGGCTGCTGCCTGTTTTCTGCAAAACTGGGAGTCATAGGAGAATGGTTTATCAGTATTTCCATGGTGGTACTTGCTTTTGCCACTGTGATCGCATGGTATTACCTGGGACAGCAGGCAATAGAAGATCTGTCTCTTTTTTCCAGAATCTATCCGGTCTTATTTTTAGGAGCAGTATTTGCAGGAGGCTGTATCAGGCTGGAAGCAGTATGGATGCTGTCGGATCTGTGGAATGGACTGATGGCATTTTTTAATCTGACGGCTCTTTTATTTTTAACAGGGGAAGTTGAATATCCGGATCGGTATATTTAGGAAGAGCAGACTAGAAAAAGCACCTCGTTTTGAGGTGCCTTTTCAGAAAAAGTATTATTAAAAGGGAGGAGAGCTGATAAAATTTACCAGCTCAGTATTATGAAAAAAAAAAAATCTCGTAAGCTTAGTTAGGTATTAAAAATTTTCAGGAGATGAGGTTTTTTGTTTGTTTTCTCTGTCTCTCATCTATGACTAAAGTATAAAAAGAAAAGATGAAGAAATCGTGTTCATTGTGTAACACTTTTTTTGAATGATTTATGAACGAAATGTGAATGATACAAGTGTCAAAAGCACGTAGCAATCCGGTATCATAAATGAGAATTTCAGGAGCGTTGACAACGTTACCTGATTAGCCTATAATCCCATCTTTGACAGTCAAATTTATCAAAACACCGCTGAAAGCCTTATTCTACCTGGGTTTTTCAGCGGTGCCTTTTCGTTTTACTATATAGTCTTTTTCTGAATCAGATATGGATGATAGACTTTTATGATTTTTTCTCGAGATTGTTTACTAAGTTTTTGGATTTCTTTCATTTTCCTTTTGGTAAGAAATTCATAATCCGTTTCAGAATCCGGCTACTTCATGTAATGCATCCGTCAGTTTAGTAGATTCATAAATCGGTATGAATCCCTGCCCCTGCACATCTGCAAATTCATAGTCTCTTAATGTCGACATTAACTCTTCACAGGTATATTTCCGCTTGAGCTTTTTTTCGAGCAGACGATAAATGAACAGCGCTAGAAAACAGACCAGGAAATGTGCTCGGATCCGGTCGTTTCGCTGGACAAAAACCGGACGGGCAGAAAAATCCGTTTTCATGATCCGAAAGCATGCTTCAATCTGCCAACGGCTTTCACTGACTTTTAAAATATCTTCCGGCTCATCGTCAAAAAGATCCGTACATACAGCATAGAGGCCATCGTACTGTGCTTCCTGTGCAATCTTTTTTCATCCAGAAAATATAGGATATCGGCCATTTCTCCATCTTTTGTAACAGCTGTTTTATCAATAAATCTTGCTGGGTCATTCGGATTTTTCCGGTTTTTCTTATGCCTGCCATTTGAAAGCATTGCTTTTGCTCGTTCAATCTGTTTCTCTCGAATCTCTTTTTGATAAGCAGCGTATTTTGGTGAGTAAGTAATCAACAGACGCTGTTCCATCTTTTGGAACTGTAAGGTTCTTCTTTATAAAAAAGTTCCTCTTTATCATCGTCTGTCAGGCTGTTCAGATCGACCGCTTTATGGTCTGAGAGGCACCGGAATCCTTTTTTGTTTAGTGCAAGTGTCCGGTATTCTTCTGGAAGTTTTTTGATAGACTGGGTTACGATATAAGAGCGCTTCTTGCTGTGATTTAAGAGCCGGTTATTTTCAGAACCAAGGCCTGCATCAGAACAGAAGATAAACTCTTCACACCCAAACTCCTCAATCACTTTTTTCTCGAGTGGTTTCAAAGATGTCTGTTCATTTTGATTTCCTGGAAATATGCTGAAAGCCAGTGGGATTCCATCTCCGTCGGTAAAGAGTCCCATCTGCACGATAGGATTTGGACGGTGTTCTTTACTTTTTCCGTATTTTTTATCTCCATCTTCTTGTTCAATCTCAAAGTAGTAGTTGGTACAGTCGTAGTAAAGGACCCCATCGTTACGTTTTAAAACAGACTTTGAATTGCGATATAGCTCTGACTGAATCAGATCGCATTCTTCTGAAAGAACATTCAATGCCCGGTAAATATCATGAAGCTGATAAGTGGGTGCTTCTAGGAAGTTTTTAGCCGTTTCAAAAGAAGAACGTTTGCTGCCTGGTTCTAAAATGCGTGTATAGATGAGATCGGATAAGATCGCGTTCAAATCATAATCATAGTGATGTTTATCTCGAATCTTTCGACATACCTTGTTTAAACCAAGTTCATAATAAAGAGACTGCAGGAAAAGGTAACCTCCCTGAAATTTTCGCTTTTCTCCATGGGCGATCTTTCGGTTTGGATGGAAAGTAATAGGAATACAATGATTCGCTTTTTTCCTGTTCAAACTTTTCGGTCTCAATGCGAGCCTGTTCTTTTGCCCAGGCCATAACATCGTCTCTGGTGGGACCATGTTCAACCAACAATTCTTTTAATGTTCCAAGTTTGCGGATTGTCCGAGAGGTAGATTTTCCGTTACTGTCGATGTAGGATTGCTTTATATAAAAAGACTCAGCGTTTTTGATTTTGATGTATTGACCTTCAATTTTTCACCTCAATACCATTATAGCATAAAAAGCCGAAAAAGCCTATATATAAAAACAACAAATTTGACAAAAAATATAAGCATTCATGCGGCTTATACGCTGTTTTTCATTCGGAAAGGTGTCAAACTCCCGAGCACGTAGCAATCCGGTATCATAAATGAGAATTTCAGGAGCGTTGACAACGTTACCTGATTAGCCTATAATTTGTCCAAAAGAAAAACAAGTGGCGCAGTATGAATGTTAAATCCCGAATGATAAAGGAGTTTTCACAAATGACCTTAATGCAGATGAAATATGCCATTGCAGTGGCAGATACCAAATCCATGAACGAAGCGGCCCGCAGTCTGTTTATCACACAGCCAAGTCTTTCCGCGTCTATTAAAGAGCTGGAAAATGAGATTGGCGTGGAGCTTTTTAAGCGTACCAACCGTGGTATTACTGTGACGCCGGAAGGAGAGGAATTTTTAGGCTATGCCAGACAGGTGGTGGAACAGTACCGTCTGATCGAGTCAAAGTACATTGAAAAAAGAAAATGTGCGCAAGAAAGTTCAGTGTGTCTATGCAGCATTATTCCTTTGCTGTCCAGGCCTTTGTGGAAATGGTGCGTCAGTTTGGAATGGACAAGTATGAATTTGCAGTTCATGAGACCAAGACCTACGAAGTGATCGAAGATGTGAAGAACTTTAAAAGTGAGATCGGCATTTTATATCTTAATGATTTTAACAGCAAGGTGCTGACAAAGCTGTTTACAGAGTTCGGGCTGGAATTTCACAGGCTCTTAGACTGCGGGATCTATGCTTATATGTGTAAGGGAAATCCACTGGCATCCAGAGCCTCTGTTACTATGGATGATCTGCAGCCCTATCCATGTCTGGCGTTTGAGCAGGGAAACAATAATTCCTTCTATTTTGCAGAAGAAGTCCTTTCTACTTATGAATATAAGCAGCTGATCCGTGCCAATGACCGTGCAACCATGTTAAACCTGATGAAAGGCTTAAATGGCTATACTCTTTGTTCCGGCATTATATGTGAGGAGTTAAACGGCGGTGATTACTGCGCTGTGCCATTACAGTCAGACGAAGTGATGACTATTGGGTATTCTATGCCGCAAGGGTGTAGCCATCAGTCCTTTGGGCCAGAAATATCTGGATGAGATACGGAAATATAAAAATGAAGATGCCCGCTATAGGTAAAAACTATAGCGAGCTCTTTTTTTGTGTATTAGACAGATGGAAAAAGTAGTGTTATTATTTGTCCATAAACAAAAACGAATCAAAACAGTAGGTAAATGACTGATTTATTTTTATTCAGGAGGACAATGATATGGGAAAGAAATCTTATGATGAAAGAAACTTTAAATTTGAAACATTACAGCTTCATGTAGGACAGGAGCAGCCAGACCCGGTAACCGATGCAAGAGCCGTACCGATCTACCAGACCTCTTCCTATGTATTCCGCAACTGCGATCATGCAGCAGCAAGATTTGGACTGACCGATGCCGGAAATATTTACGGACGTCTGACCAACCCAACAGAAGATGTATTTGAAAAGAGAATTGCAGCCTTAGAGGGTGGCGTTGCAGCTTTAGCAGTAGCTTCCGGTGCAGCAGCTATCGCATATACTTTCCAGAACCTGGCACATGCAGGTGACCACATTGTAGCAGCTGAGAATATTTACGGCGGAACTTACAACCTGTTTGCCCACACTCTTCCAGAGTACGGCATCAAGACCACTTTCGTAGATCCATTTAACTACGAGCAGGTTGAGGCAGCCATCCAGGAAAACACCAAGGCGATCCACGTAGAGACTCTGGGAAATCCCTAACTCTGATGTAGTTGATATTGAAAGACTGGCACAGATCGCACATGTACATAAGATCCCGTTAGTAGTTGACAATACCTTCGCAACCCCATATCTGGTACGCCCGATTGAATACGGCGCAGATATCGTTGTACATTCAGCTACCAAGTTCATTGGCGGACATGGAACCACCATTGGCGGTGTGATCGTAGACAGCGGTAAATTTGACTGGGAAGCAAGCGGCAAGTTCCCGTCCTTAGTTGAGCCAAACCCAAGCTACCATGGAGTAAGCTTTGTAAAGGCAGTAGGACCGGCAGCATTTGTTACTAAGATCCGCGCTATCTTACTTCGTGATACCGGAGCAACTTTATCCCCATTCCATGCATTCTTCTTCCTGCAGGGACTGGAAACACTGTCTCTTCGTGTAGAGCGTCATGTAGAAAATGCGCTGAAGGTAGTTCAGTATTTAAATAACCATCCACAGGTAGAAAAAGTACATCATCCATCAGTATCCAATGATCCGGAGCAGCAGAAACTGTACAAGAAGTATTTCCCAAATGGCGGCGGCTCTATCTTCACCTTTGAGATCAAGGGCGATGCACAGAAGGCAAAGGACTTCATCGACAACCTGGAACTGTTCTCCTTACTTGCAAACGTAGCAGATGTTAAGTCTCTGGTCATCCATCCAGCTTCTACTACTCATGCACAGCTGACAGAGGAAGAACTGAAAAGAACAGGGAATTTACCCGAACACCATCCGTCTTTCCATCGGTACTGAGAACATTGACGATATCATCGAAGATCTGGATGAGGCATTTAAGGCAGTAGCTGAGTAAAACAGTATAATAGCATGGCAAGTGAATGAAATCGTATAAAATAGGTAAGTGATATTAAAAACAGGCGTATTTTTCCGTAACAGGAAGATGCGCCTGTTTTTGTAGGTCTGGAAATTCCGTTGGAACTCCCTGGTATACACCGAGGATTCTTTACAGGTCTGGGAAGTCAGACGGATATATGGTAAAATGAGGTTTAAGAAAGAGTTTAAGAGCAAATAAACCAGAAGGAGGGCCTTATGAACCAACAGCAGCTTATTTTCATCAGGGAGATCGCACGGACTGGTACAATCCGGGGGGCAGCGGCCTGTGTGGACAGAACTCCGTCTACACTTACAAGAGGAATTAAAAAGTGTGGAAAATGAACTGGGCTGTCAGCTGTTTACGCAGGATACAGGGAAGGAATGGTCCCTACTTCCGAGGGAGAAACCGTGCTTTCTTAGTGGGGAGAGGATCTTAAAAAGCCTGCAGGAAATAAAGGAAAACGGATCTGGTCGGAAAATGAGGTCCGTTATCTTTTGTGTATCCGGGAAAATGAGAGTATTTCTGGGGCTGCGGAAACTCTTTTATTGCCCAGCCTTCCTTAAGCCAGGTCTTAAAAGAAGCGGAAGAGGAAGTGGGATTTAAGATCTTTCAGAGAGACCGGAGGGGGCAGAGGAGACAAAAGCGGGCGCAGAGCTTTTAGAACAGTTAGAGGAAGTATGGAAACTCTGGAAGGAAATGGGGAAGAACTGGGAGAATACCGGGAACTGAAAAAAGGAACAGTAACCATCGGCATCCCTATGAACCTGGGGGCCTGTATCCTGCCTGTAGTGGTTCCTGTGTTTCGCAGGCGCTATCCGGGGGTAAAGGTATTTATCCGTGAAAATAATTCCCAGGAACTGGAAAAAATGATGCTGTCTCATAAAGTGGACTTCTGCATTATGCATTTTCAGAAAGCATTGGATGAAGTATGCTATGATGAATTTTCTGAGGATCCTTTTATCTTGCAGTGCCGGAAATTTTTCAGTCACAGGTATCGCTGTCAGAGGAAAAGTCGTTAAAGGCAGAAGATATAAGGCAACTGAAAAGATCCCCTTTGTTATGGTGGCAAGCAGACAGAAACTGCGCCAGGTGGCAGATGAGATCTTAAGAAAAGCCGGGATCCGGCCGGATATCTGCTGCACTACAAAGAGCATGGAAACAGCCAAACGTCTGGCGGCAGGGGGAATGGGAGCTACTTTTCTGCCAAAGTCTTATATGACGCTGTATTCGGGGACAGAGGGATTAAGCTGTTATCCGCTGGATAAAGAACTGGGAGCGTCCTGGAAGCTGGTGGCTGCTTATCCGGCAGATGAGAAACTTTCAAGGGCTTCCAGGGAATTTTTGCGTACATTAAAAGAGTGTCTGGAATAAGGAAATATAAAGAAGATCCTGAAAAGTTGTGTTGCATTTTACCTATATAAAATCTTGTATGTAATGTATTTTACCTATTATCATTTTTGTATTAATATAAAAATAAGAAAGTGAAAAAAGTAACATACACATACAACCATTTGAAATCAATTTAAGATTATTTCAAAGAAAGAAAAGGAGAAGGAAAAATGAGCGCTATTTCACAGGCACAGGAAAAATTTGGGGAACTGATCCAGTCTGAGTTTGAACGGATCGAACGTATGAAACAGGGTACGGAAGTAAAAAGATTTTTCAAAGCTGGATAAGATCGTTGTAGGCATTCTTCCAGGAGACGGCATTGGCCCCATCATCATGGAACAGGCAGTACGGGTGATCAGGGCACTGATCCCTGATGAGATCGCTTCCGGTAAAGTAGAACTGCGCCATATTGAAGGCATGACCATTGAGAACAGGGCTGCAAAGCTTCAGAGTCTGCCGGATGATGTATTTGAAGAGATCAAAAATGCGATGTTATCATTAAAGGTCCTATGGTAACTCCAAGAGCCGGTGAGCCGTGGCCGAACCTGGTATCTGCAAACAGCCTGCTGCGCCGCGGCCTGGAGCTGTTCGCAGCTGTCCGTCCGATCCGTATCCCGGACAAGGGCATTGACTGGACTTTCTTCAGAGAGAATATTGAAGGTGAATATATCTGGGGAAATAAGGGTATCCAGGTAAATGAGGATCTGGCAGTAGACTTTAAGGTACAGACAAAACAGGGAAGCGAACGTATTGCAAGAGCTGCTTTTGAGTTTGCAAGGAAAAATGGTAAGAAGAACGTGACCATTGTTACAAAGGCAAATATTGTAAAGCTGGCTGACGGAAACTTTATTAAAGCAGTACGCAAAGTGGGCGAAGAATATCCTGAGATCGAGATCCAGGAACGTTTAGTAGACGCAATGTGCGCTAAAATGCTGGATCCTGAGTTTAACAAGGGTATTGAAGTAGTAGTACTTCCAAACCTGTATGGAGATATTGTAACGGATATTGCAGCAGAGCATCAGGGTGGTCTGGGAACTGCTTCTTCTTCCAATATCGGCAATAAATATGCCATGTTTGAGGCGATCCATGGAACTGCGCCATATCTGATGAGCCATGGCAGAGGCGAGTACGCAGATCCAAGCTCCCTGATCCGTGCAGCAGGTATGATGTTAGCTCATATTGGCTATGCAGACAAGAAGGTTCTTCTGGAAAAGGCACTGGATGTATGTACCACAGAGAAGAAGGTGGTGCTGACTACCTTTACAGAGGATGCAAGCGCGAAAGAGTATACCGATTATATTATTGAAACGATTGAAAAGTTGAAATAGAGGCAGGAAACATGAGAAAATTTAAAACAGTATTTATGCGCGGGGGCACCAGCAAAGGCTGTATGTTTCATAAAGAAGATCTCCCGGAGGACAGAAAAGAATGGGATAACATTTTTTACAGTGCATGGGCGACCCGGATCCAAAGCAGATCGACGGCCTTGGGGGTACTGTATCTTCCAATAATAAGATCGTTATTGTATGGAAAAGTGAAGAGCCAGGTGTAGATGTAGAATATCTGGTAGGCCAGGTCATTGTAGGTAAGAGCCAGGTGGATTATAAGTCCAATTGTGGAAATATGACAGCAGCAGTAGGACCTTATGCAGTAGAAGAAGGCATGGTAGATATTGTAGAGCCTATTACCACTGTACGTATGTTAAACCGGAATACAGATAAATATATCAATGTAACTGTTCCTATTGATCCTGAGACAAAGTCCTTTGCCCAGGAGGGAGACTGTGCCATTGCAGGCGTAGACGGAACAGCAGCTGAATTGAAGGTCAATTTCTTAAATCCGGCCGGTGCAAAGACAGGAAAGCTGCTTCCAACAGGAAATCCAAAGGACGTGCTGGATATTCCCGGATTTGGACCGATCGAGGCGACCATTCTGGATGTGTCCAATCCTATGGTACTGGTCCGTGCAGAAGATATCGGACTTACGGGCCGTGAACTGCCGGAAGAGATAAATAATAATAAAGCAGCCAGCGGGTTATTAGAGAAGATCCGCGGCGTGGCCTGCTGCAAAATGGGCTTTGCAAAGGATTTAGAAGATGCAACTTCTAACAGCCCTGCAGTGCCAAAAGTAGGATTTTTCACAAAGCCACAGAGCTATGTGGATATTGCAGGACAGCAGGTAAATGCAGAGGATATGGACGTTTGCGCCCGTGTAATCTCTGTATTTAAGTGCCACAAGGCATGCCCTCTGACTTCAGCCAGCTCAATTTCCGTAGCAGCTTTCTTAAAAGGAAGTCTGCTGTATGAAGAGCTTGGAAAGCCGGAAGAAGGAAAGACCAATGTGCGCATCGGCCATCAAGCGGTGTTATGACCATGTACCCGGACCTGAAAGAGGAGAATGGAGAATGAGTTCTTCCTGGTGTTGCAGTACAGAGAACTGCAAGAAGGATCATGGATGGAATGGTCTATGTGAGAAAATAGCAAACAGCCTGCGTCAGCAGGCAGTAGAGCGCGACAGCGCGGGTTTGCGAGTCTAAGATCAAAGGATTTTGCAGTCCGGTGGGATGTTTCCCACTGGCGCAGAGTCCTTTTTTTTGTAAGCTGCATACCATGGTAATAAGTATGAAATACAGGAGCTTTTATATGCCTGGAAGCCTATATTGCATTAACACCAGTCCACTGGTTTTATCTGGTGGGGGTGTTGGTGATCTTATTTACCATGATATTGCGAAAAGATACTCCACTGGTCTGCATCGCTTTCCTTTTTGGGATCGGTATTGTTGGAAAATGCAGTCTGGCAGGAGGAATACAGACCATTTTCAGTTCTATTATCTATGCTATCAGTGAATTTCGCGAGGTGATCGCTACCATTGCCCTGGTAACGGCATTTTCAAAATGTTTACAGGAATTGGGAAGCGATGCCCTTCTTATGAAGCCGGTGTCAAAAGTTATGAGGACTCCTGCTGTTTCCTGGTGGATCTTAGGTGGCATCATGTTTGTATTTTCCCTGTTTTTGTGGCCATCTCCGGCAGTGGCACTGGTAGGTGCTATTGTACTTCCAATTGCTGTGCAGTCCGGATTAACACCGCTTGCAGCAGCCATGGCAATGAATTTGTTCGGCCATGGTTTTGCCCTCAGCTATGATGCAGTGATCCAGGGGCACCGGCTATTTCCGCAGGGGCGGCAGACATTTCTACAGCTGACATTTTAAGCAAAGGACAGCCTTTATTCTGGATCATGGGCCTTACCTGTGTATGCAGTGCGTTTTTGCTCAACCGGATGACATTGGCAGGACAGAGAGAAAAATGAAGATCAGAGGAACAATCTGAAAATAACGGATCTGCCTGAAAAGCAGGAAGACAGTGGAGAAAGAGACTCCGGAAGAAAAGGGGGATAGGAAGAAGCAATATTCCACCACTGCTAAGACTCTGGCGGTTCTTACTCCCATTGCTTTTCTTATGGATATCCTGTTTATGTTCTTATTCAAATTAAAAGGCGGAGATGCCACCAGCCTGGTTGCGGGGACTGCAGTTATTCTTATGTGTGTGGGCGCGGTCATGGAGGTTAAGGCCGGTTCTCTTGAAAAGGTGACGGAATACGTAACAGATGGATTTTTATTTGCCATCCGCATCTTTGCTCCGGTCATTGTGATCGGTGCCTTTTTCTTTCTGGGAGGCAATGGTATTACCCATATTTTGGGAGACTCCTATGAGCGTGGAATTTTAAATGACTGGGCGCTGTGGCTGGCCCATCATGCTCCTTTAAACAGGTATATGACAGCCTTATTGCAGCTGGTGATCGGTGGTCTTACAGGACTGGATGGCTCCGGCTTTTCCGGGCTTCCTCTTACAGGTGCCCTGGCGAGGACCTTTGGCACAGCTACAGGCGCTTCCATTCCGGTCATGGCATGTCTGGGACAGATCAGTGCTATTTTTATCGGTGGCGGAACGGTAGTGCCATGGGGACTGATACCGGTGGCAGCTATCTGTAATGTGGATCCGGTGGAACTGGCAAGGAAAAATATGCTGCCGGTATTTATTGGCCTGACATGCACTTTTCTGGTGGCGTGTCTTGTGTTGTAAGGTTCCGCCTGTGCAAGCAGGCAGTAGGGCGCGATAGCGTGTGAACCTGAGTTTAAGAGGAGGTTATCATATGTGCGGGATCGCCGGATTTTATCAGAGTCATTTTGACTATCTCACAGAAGAAGATCACTACCGTCAGATACTGGAAGATATGGAAAAAGTGCAGAAGCATCGTGGGCCGGATGAACAGGGAAGTTATCTGGAGCCTCATTTTGGTTTAGCCCATGTGAGACTGTCCATAAGAGATCTGGTTTCAGGCCGCCAGCCCATCCTTAAAAAACAGGAGATAAGACCTTTGGGATCGTATACAACGGGGAACTGTATAATACCACAGAGTTGAAAGAAGATTTACTGAAAAAAGGCTGGAGATTTTCCACTACCAGTGATACAGAAGTAGTCCTTACAGGCTACATGGAATATGGACCGGATTTTGTAAAGCAGATGAATGGTATATTTGCTTTCGGGATCATGGATCCGGTAAAAAACCGGCTGGTGCTGTTTAGGGACCGTCTGGGGGTAAAACCATTATTTTATACCTGTTTTCATGACCAGGTCATTTTTTCCTCTGAGATCAAGGGACTTTTCGCATATCCGGGTGTTACGCCAAAACTGGATAAAAAGGGTTTAAACGAGATATTCAGCATCGGGCCTGCGAAGACGTATGGCTGCGGTGTTTTCAAGGATATAGAAGAGCTGCTTCCGGCACATTATCTTGTATGTAATGCATCTGGTCTGCATACAGAATGTTACTGGAAACTGGAAAGTAAGCCTCATGAGGACAGCTATGAACAGACTGTAGAAAAAACGGCATTTCTGGTCCAGGATGCCATCCGCCGCCAGATCATCTCCGATGTGCCTGTGTGTACCTTTTTATCCGGTGGTGTGGACAGCAGTCTTGTTTCCGCTGTTTGTAATGCAGAATTGAAAAAGAAAAATAAACAGCTGACTACGTTTTCTCTTTGATTTTAAGGATAACCATAAATATTTTACTGCCAACGCCTTTCAGCCGTCTATGGACCGGCCGTTTGTGGATATTATGGTGAAATATTTAGGCTCTGACCACCATTATCTGGAATGTGACAATGTGACCCAGGCGGATCTGCTTTATACGTCCGTAGAAGCCAGAGACCTGCCTGCCATGGCAGATGTAGACTCTTCCCTGTTATATTTCTGTTCCCAGGTAAGCCGCACCCACAAGGTGGCGCTGACCGGTGAATGTGCTGATGAGATATTTGGGGGGTATCCATGGTTTCACAAAAAAAGAATGTTTTGAGGCGAAAACATTTCCCTGGACCATGGACCTGTCTGCCAGAAAGGTGCTGCTGGCGGATGATTTTATCCGGGAACTTCACATGGATGGATATGTGCAGGCAACCTATGAAAAATCGGTGGCAGAAACACCGGGGCTGGCAGAGGACACACCGGAAGAAGCCCGCCGCCGTGAGATCGCATGGCTGAACCTGAAATGGTTTATGCAGACATTATTAGACCGTATGGACCGTACCAGCATGCATTCCGGACTGGAAGCAAGAGTGCCTTTTGCAGACCACCGCATTGTAGAATATTTGTGGAACGTGCCATGGAATATGAAAACAAGGGATGGGGTGGCAAAGCATCTTTTAAGGATGTCCGGAGCAGGCCTGCTGCCAGATGAGGTGCTGTGGCGCAGAAAATCCCCGTATCCAAAGACCTATGACAGAGCTTATGAGGCGCTGCTGGTGGGCCGGGTGCGTGAGATTTTAGAAGACAATACCTCACCTGTATTGCAGTTTCTGGATAAGGCCAAAACAGAGAAATTCCTGGAAAGCCCCTCAGATTATGGAAAGCCATGGTATGGTCAGCTGATGGCGGGGCCGCAGATGCTGGCTTATATGATACAGGTGGATTATTGGTTGAAGAAGTATAATATTGAGATCGTGTGATAGCATCCCGCCCTTGTGGGCGGGAGCGTTGCATATTGGCAGGTACAGGAATGAGAGGAGAAAAATTCCGGATGTACTATTTGTCATTAGGTTCCTGGGCAAATGTCTGCCGTACCAGATCCAGGAAATACTGATCCGCTCTGGACAAAAATCCGCCCTTTAAGGTGGCAATACTCAGATCCCAGCTGGGGCTGTAGGACTCATCAATGGATAATAACACCGGCGGATGGTCTGCATAGGTCAGGGCGGCGTAATCCATAGGCAGAAAGGTAATGCCAATGCCCTGACCGGCCAGACGCTGGGCTGTCTCGTAATTTTTATTGTCAGCACGATATTTGGCGTAATCTTTGCTTTTGCCAGTATGGCGTCCGATACATGACGGATGCGCTGCTGGGAATGGAGCAGGATCAAAGGTTCATTTTCAATAAACGTACATCTAAAACCGGGAAGAGATATCCCGGTTTTTTTTTGCGCCTTTTCGATCAGGGGATGTCCGGCAGCAAGTGCTATGACAAAAGGATCCTCTGAGAGAAATTCATAATTTAATAAAGGATTTGGAGCCAGCTTTCGGGGCATGGAGAAGAGCAAAATCCATAGCGCCGGTAAGAAGTTTTGCTTCCAGATTTCCAGTATTGTCCTCCAGGATCTCCAGTTCAACAGAAGGGCTGTTTTCCTTAAATTCCGGCAGTATTTCAGGGAGGATGACAGTACCTAAATGGTTGGTAGTCCCCATTACGATACGTCCGGTTTTTAACTGGTTGATGTCGCTGATCTCTGCTTCAAAATCGCTGTATATCTTAAGAACCTGACAGGCCATCTGATAACAGCGTTTTCCTGCATAAGTAAGGGTCAGTCCGGAAGGCGTCCTGTTAAAAAGTTTTGCCCCAGATTTTCCTCGATCCTCTGTAAAGACTGGCTTAGGGACGGCTGGGCGATGTAAAGTTTTCTGGCAGCAGAGGAGATGCTTTTTTTCATCTGCTACTGTTTTTATGTATTCTAATTCACGGCTGGTCATGGGGGCTCCTTGCATACTTGTATACTCGCGAACGCGCGTTTGCTCGCTTATTTGCCTGCTGACGCAGGCGGTTCGCCATCACATAGGTAAAAATGTATATCTGTTATTATATATATAGTATTTGCCTATAAAAGTAAAGAGGTGTATAGTTAATTCAGAAACAAAAAAGAAACAAACTTAAGAAGCAGATAATAAAAGACCAGCTCCTCCGGGAGAGGATGGTCAATATCCATTCAAGAACAGAAAAGGAGAAGAACATTATGGTAAAGTTATATGATGAGGGCATCTACCTTGTAAATGGCACCGAGATCGTACTGGAGTCTGAGGCAGCAAAAGTACAGGCTCTTACAGGAAAAGCAACAAATAAAGAAGAAGCAAAGAAAGGCACAATGGCCTGTTCTATTTTAAGTGCCCACAACACTTCCGGGGACATGGAGCATTTAAAGCTTAAATTTGATGCAATGGCATCCCATGATATCACATTCGTTGGTATCATCCAGACAGCCAAAGCATCCGGAATGGAAAAATTCCCACTGCCATATGTACTGACCAACTGCCACAACTCCCTTTGTGCAGTAGGCGGAACCATTAATGAAGATGACCATATGTTTGGTCTTTCCGCAGCAAAGAAGTATGGCGGTATCTATGTTCCACCTCACATTGCAGTTATGCATCAGTATATGCGTGAAATGCATGCAGGCTGCGGACGCATGATCTTAGGTTCTGACTCCCACACCCGCTACGGTGCATTAGGAACCATGGCTATCGGTGAAGGCGGCGGCGAGCTGGCAAAACAGCTGTTATGTGATACATACGATGTTGCTTATCCAGGCGTTGTTGCAATTTAGTTTACTTAGACGAAAGCCGGGACCTGGTATCGGACCTCAGGACGTGGCACTTTCCATTATCGGTGCAGTATTCAAGAAGGGTTATGTAAAGAATAAAGTAATGGAATTTGTTGGACCTGGTGTTGCTTCTATGACTACCGATTACAGAAACGGTGTAGATGTTATGACAACAGAAACTACCTGCTTAACATCTATCTGGCGCACTGATGAAGATACAAAAGACATTTTTAACAGCTCATGGCAGAGGTGATGATTACAAAGAATTAAATCCTGCAGATGTAGCTTACTATGATGGCTGTGTTTACGTAGATTTAAGCACCATCAAGCCAATGATCGCCCTTCCGTTCCATCCAAGCAATACATATGAGATTGATGAGTTAAATGCAAACCTGGGCGATATCTTAAGAAGCGTAGAAAAGAAGCTGAGAAAGTGAGCGGCGGAAGAGCTCCATTTACACTGACTGATAAGATCGAAAACGGACGTTTAAGAGTGCAGCAGGGAATTATCGCTGGCTGTGCAGGCGGCAACTTGCACCAACGTAGTAGAAGCAGCCCATGCATTAAAGGGAAAGAGCTGCGGAGACGGCGAATTCTCACTGGCTGTATATCCATCTTCCCAGCCTGTATTTATCGATCTGGTAAGAAAGGGATTTATAGCAGAGCTTATGGAAGCAGGCGCTGTTATCAGAACTGCATTCTGCGGACCTTGCTTTGGCGCAGGCGATACACCTTGCAACAATGGTTTAAGTATCCGCCACACCACCAGAAACTTCCCGAACCGTGAAGGAAGCAAGCCAGGAAATGGCCAGATGTCTGCAGTAGCCTTAATGGATGCACGTTCTATTGCAGCAACCGCAGCAAACGGCGGTATCCTTACACCAGCTACAGACTTAGACTGCTGGGGCGATGTTCCTGAACACGATTTTGATAAGACTGTTTATGACCGCCGTGTATACAATGGCTACAATGCAGCCCATGAGGAGGACAGTCTGGTATATGGTCCAAATATCAAGGACTGGCCGGAAATGAGTCCGTTAACTGATAATATCCTTTTAAAGGTATGCTCCAAGATCATGGACCCGGTAACAACTACCGATGAACTGATCCCATCTGGTGAAACCTCCTCCTATCGTTCCAATCCACTGGGACTGGCTGAGTTTACATTATCCAGAAGAGATCCTGAATACGTAGGAAAGAGCAAGGCAGTAGACAAATTAGAGAAGGCAAGAACAGCAGGACAGAAGCCATCAGAGTTAGATGCAGACCTGAATGGGGTATTTGATGCCATCCATACCATTTCCGGTCAGGAAAATGTAAATGAAATGGAAACAGAGATCGGAAGCATGATCTATGCTGTAAAGCCTGGTGATGGTTCTGCAAGAGAGCAGGCAGCCAGCTGCCAGAGGGTCATCGGCGGACTTGCAAACATCACAAAAAGAATACGCCACTAAGCGTTATCGTTCTAATGTAATGAACTGGGGAATGATCCCATTCCAGATGGTAGAAGAGCCGGAGTTTGAAGTAGGAGACTACATCTACGTTCCAGGTGCAAAAGCAGCACTGGATGGTGATTTAAAAGACATTAAGGCTTATGTGATCAATGCAGATACCAAGGCAGTAAAAGAGATCAGTCTGTATGTTGCAGATATGACTGCAGATGAAAGAAAGATCGTAAAAGCAGGCTGTCTGATCAATTATAACCGTGCAAGAAAAGGCTTAAAGTAGTATAATGTAATGTGCCCAAAAGAAAAACAAGCGGCTGCGAAGCAGACATTTGTTTTTCTTGGGCCATTACCGAACGAAACAGCCTGCGGTAGCAGGCAGTAGAGCGCGATAGCGCGGGTTCGTGAGTTTAAAGATAAACACAGTGCCACATATTTTCCTGATTCAAAATGATCTGGAAAATGTGTGGCAGTGCCCGTTTGAAAATGCTTTTGCACAGATGCGGGGGTAACAAAAAGATGTTGAAAAGACATCGTTAAAAATAGGAGGAAATAAAGATGGAGATCAAGAAACCGGCCATGGCAGGAACTCTGGAATCCAGTGACTGTCAGGTAACCGTAGAACCGGGAAATGGTTCTGTGGAATTTAGCCTGGAAAGCGCTGTGATCAATCAGTATGGCAACCAGATCCGCAAGGTAGTCCTTCAGACACTGGAGAACCTGGACGTAAAGGATGTAAAAATTTCAGTGGTGGACAAGGGCGCGCTGGACTGTACCATTAAGGCAAGAGTTGAAGGTGCGGTATTCCGTTCTGTAGACCAGATCGAGGACATTCCGTGGGGAGGTGCAATAAGATGATCAATGCAAATAAGAAGCGCTTAAGAAGGACCATGATGTTCTTAAATGCACAGAAACCAGGCCTGATCAAGGATCCATATATTTACAGACCGGATTCCATTATGCTGGATCTGGAGGATGCTGTTGCTGAGAACCAGAAGGATGCAGCACGTTTTTCCTTATATCATGCATTAAAAGAGATCGACTACAGAGGCTGCGAGAGAGTAGTTCGTATCAATGGCCTTGACACCCCATACTGGGAAGAAGATATCCACTGTGCAGTAGCAGGCGGCTGCGATGCCATCCGTATCCCAAAGACAGAAAGCGCACTAGATGTACAGAGAGTAGAAGCTGTAGTAGAAGAGTGCGAAAAGCAATACGGTATCCCGGAAGGCCAGACACTGATCATGGCAGCAATCGAGTCTGCAAGAGGTGTTATGAAGGCTCTGGATATCTGCGAAGCATCTGAGAGGATGTTTGGCATCGCTCTTTCCGGCGGTGACTATACAAAGGACTTACAGACACACATTACCGGTACCGGTCTTGAACTGATGGGTGCACGCCAGAACATGATCATTGCAGCCCGTGCAGCTGGTGTACAGTGTTTTGATACTGTATACACAAACCTGGATGACATGGAAGGTTTCCGTCACGACGTAGAGACCATCCATTTAATGGGATTTGATGGAAAATCCATTATCAACCCACGTCAGATCAACATTGTACATGAGATCTTCACACCAACCCAGAAAGATATCATTTTTGCTGAGAAAGTAGTTAAGGAGAACGACGAAAAGAAGAAACTGGGTATCGGCGTATTCACTGTAGACGGCAAGATGATCGATATTGCATTCTATGACGGCGCAAAGAGAACCATCGAAGCTTGCCAAGGCATCAGGCGTATATAAGGGGATCTGTAAAATGATAAATGCAGTTGGAAGAGATATACCAGAAGAGATCCTGGAGATGACCGGTAAAGAGGTATTCCAGGGAAATCATTACAGGGACGGATATGTGTACAAAAAAGGACGGCCCGTATACAAAGTGTGTAGTCAACAATACACAGAGCAAGCTGGTTGCAAACATCCATGATGTGCTGGTAAAATGCGGCATTAAGGACGGTATGGTCCTTTCCTTCCATCATCATTTCCGTGAGGGTGACTATGTGGTAAACATGGTCATGGAAGAGGTTCATAAGATGGGTATCAAGGATATCACAATCTGTGCCAGCTCCCTTGGCAAGGCACATGATCCCATCGTTCCTTATATCGAAGACGGAACCATTACCAATATCCAGTCCTCCGGTGTTCGCGGTAAGATCGGTGAAGCAATCTCCGCAGGTAAATTAAAGGGACTTGCAATCATGCGTTCCCATGGCGGCCGTGTAAGAGCAATCGAGAGCGGTGAGACCAGAATTGACATCGCATTTATCGGAACCCCAACCTGTGACGATTACGGCAACTGCCGTGGTATTGGCGGCAAGAGTGACTGTGGCGTGCTTTCCTACGCTATGGTGGATGGTGACTATGCAGATAAGGTAGTAGCGATCACTGACTGCCTGGTACCGTTCCCTAACTTCCCGGCCCACATCTCCATGACAAAGGTTGACTATGTAGTAGTAGTAGATGCTATCGGTGATCCGAAGAAGATCGCTACCGGCGCAGCAAAGCCAACTACCGATATGAGAAAGCTGATGATGGCTGATTACTGTACCCAGTTCGTAGTAAACAGCCCATATTTCAAGGACGGATTCTCTTACCAGACCGGTGTAGGCGGTGCTTCTATCGCATCTACTATTTCTCTGGCTAAGATCATGAAGGAAAGAATATCCGCATGCGTTTTGGCGTAGGCGGTCTGACCAAGCCAATGTGTGACCTGCTGATCAACAACCAGGTAGACTGCCTGCTTGATACTCAGGACTTCGACCTGGCAGCAGTAGAGTCTGTAAAGAACTTAAAGCATTTCCGTATCTCTGCTGGTGAGTACGCGGATCCATTTAACAAGGGCGCTGTAGTAAATAAGCTGGATTTCGTAATCCTGGCAGCACTGGAAGTAGACGTAAACTTTAACTGTAACGTGGTTGTAGGCTCTGACGGTGTGATCACCGGTGCCCAGGGCGGACATCCTGATACAGCAGCAGGAGCTAAGTGTACCATCGTAATCGCACCACTGCTTCAGGGAAGGATCCCGGCTATCTGCAGCGAAGTTACCACAGTAACCACTCCTGGAGAGAGCATTGACGTAGTTATCACTGATTACGGCATTGCCATCAACCCAAGAAGACAGGATCTGATCGAGGCAATGAAGGGTGTAGACCTGCCATTTAAGACCATTGAAGAACTGCGTGACATTGCATACTCTATCGTAGGCGAGCCGGAGAAGGTTAAGTTTGGAGACAGAGTAGTAGGTATCATTGAAGCCCGTGATGGCACGATCATGGATGTTGTGCGCCAGATCAAGCCATATGAGTTTGCTTTAGTCAGCAACGAACAAACCGCCTGCGCAAGCAGGCAGTGGAGCGCGTAAGCGCGGGTTTGTGAGTCTGAGAAGTTTGTGAGTCTGCAAAATTTATAAGTCTGAAAAAAAGTCCATGCCGCTGCCGCACTGGCAGCCTGCATGGACTTTTTTTCTACTTCAATTTCCACTTCAAAAGCAATGCTGAATTGGTAATAACCAATACAGATCCTGCATTATGCACCAGCGCTCCCACAACCGGATTTAACTTTCCTGTAATAGCCAGTGTGATAGCCAGGAAATTCAGTGCCATGGAAAAAGTCATATTGACCTTAATGGTAGTCATCATGCGCTTGGAAAGAGCTACCAGATGAGGGATTTCTTTTACCTCGTCATCCACCAGCGCAATATCTGCTGCATCTACCGCAATATCACTTCCCACACCGCCCATGGCAATACCAACATCGGCAGCTTTTAAAAGGAGCGTCGTTAACTCCGTCCCCGATCATACATACCAGTTCCTTTTTTCTCCTGACAGGAACGGATAAAGTTCAGTTTATCTTCCGGGAGACAGTTTGCCTGTACTTCTTTGATATGCAACTGTCCGGCAATAGCAGCAGCTGCATTTTCATGGTCTCCTGTAAGAAGGACAGGTTCTACATTCAGACTGTGAAGCCGGCTGATCATAGAGGTACTTTCCATACGCACTGTATCAGAAAGAGCCAGGAAACCAGCCAGAATGCCGTCAAAAGCCACATAGATCACAGTACAGCCCTGGGCCAGGAAGCCTTCTGCTTTTTCTGTAATATCCTGATTGAAAGAGATCCTATTTTCAGTCATCATTTCCATGTTTCCAGCCAGTATCATTTTGCCTTCTATTAAAGCAGAAACACCACGGCCGGGGATCATATGAAAATCATACACTGCAGGGACGGCGCCGTATTTCTGTTTAAAACAGCCAAGAACCGCTTTTCCAAGAGGATGTTCCGAGTGCTGTTCTGCTCCGGCACAGAAGCGGTAAATATCTTCACTGGAGTAGCCTGGATGAGCGCTGCAGGCGGTAACTACCTTTGGAGTGCCGCAGGTTAAAGTACCTGTTTTATCAAAGGTGATCTTAGAAACTTTTGCCAGTTTTTCCAGAGCATCCCCTTCACGGACCAAAAATCCGTGCTTTGTGGCATTTCAATGGCAGCCATAATGGCAGTAGGAGTGGCCAGGACCAGAGCGCAGGGGCAGAAAACAACCAGAATAGTAACGGCTCGGATGATCTGACCGGTAAACAGCCAGGTAAGAGCAGCAGCGCTTAATGCAATTACCACGATCCAGGTTGCAAAACGGTCAGCCAGACCAACGATCTTTGCCTTTCCTGCATCTGCTGACTGCACCAGACGGATCATGCGCTGGATAGAGCTGTCTTCGCCAACCTTAGTAGCCTTCATTTCAAAGGTACCAAACTGGTTCACTGTACCGGAAGAAACTTCATCTCCAACAGTCTTGTCTACAGGAAGAGACTCACCGGTCATAACAGCCTGGTTTACCGATGTATTTCCTGAAAGAATCACACCGTCTACAGGAATGGTCTCACCGGGAAGGACGCGGAGAATATCGTCTACAGCTACATCCGTTGCAGCAACTATGGTTTCTGTGCCATCCTTGACCAGCCTTGCAGTCTGTGGTGTCAGGCGCACCAGCTTTTCAATTCCGGCCCGGGCTTTTGCAACAGTCAGTTCCTCTAACAAAGCACCTAACTGCATGATAAATGCCACTTCACCGGCAGCAAAATCTTCATCGATAAAGACAGAGGCGATCAGCGCCAGAGATACAAGAACATCGGCTTTGATGTCAAATTCTGTGATCAGACCAATGACAGCTTCCATGATAATGGGAATACCACACAGAATAATGGCAACCCAGGCTGCGTCAAATGGCAGCGGGATCAGTTTAAAAATACTGATGATCAGTGCAATACCGGAAATGACCAGGAAACAGATGTCTTTCTTTATACCGCCGATCTCCATAAGAGCTTCCAGCTTTTTAACAGACTCTTTCATAATGGATCCTTCTTTCTGCATTATTGCAAATGTTATGTGAGAATGCATATGACTTTTTATACCTATGGGGGTATACCTAACATATCTGCATTATACCTATAGGGGTATATGTTGTCAAGAAGCAATTATAAAAAGGATCCAAAGAGTAAGGCTCTTTTTTGCATACAAAAAAGCCAGCCCTGAATGGACTGACTTTGGATATTAGTATATGATGTTAGATTGCGTTGAATTTTCAATCTTTGAGCACCGACGTCATTGCATGTTGGCAAAGCGCTCCACTGCCTTTGTAAAGCTTTCAATGGTTTTATCTGCATCGCCATGTTCGATGCCGTCCCGGACACAGTGTTTAATGTGGCCTTCCAATACCACTTTACCGCAGCCGTTTAAAGCGGATTTTGCAGCATTGATCTGGGAAAGGATCTCTTCGCAGGGAATATCTTCATCGATCATACGGTCAATAGCCTGGACCTGTCCGATGATCTTTTTTAAACGTCTGTGCAGATTATCTGAATCCATGCACTGTCTCATAGTATTTTTACCTCCTTATCCGCGGATGAACCTTTGGAGTATAAGTAAGTGTAACCAAATTTTGGCGGTTTGTCAATGAAGGGAAGAATTGACAGGAAGTGTTGTTTCAGAGTAAACTTGCAGGAGATGCATTTTACTATGAAGGCTGGCGGCAGCTGTGAGAACGCTGAATGTATAGGAGCAGCCAGCTTTCAGGTTTTGAAAGAACGAGGAAGACAGAATATGAAACGATCACTGGAACTAGCAGAAAAGCTGATCCACCAGAGTTATCTGGAAAAAGAAGAATATAGGGAATTATTAGGCAGTTATCAGGATAAGGAAACTGTGGTCTGTCTGGGTCAGGAGGCAGCGAGACTTCGTGAAAAATATTATGGAAATAAAGTATACATGCGTGGTCTTATCGAATTTACCAATTTCTGTAAAAATAACTGCTATTACTGCGGTATCCGCCGGGACAATAAAAATGCCAGCCGTTACCGTCTCACGGAAGAAGAGATTTTAGACTGCTGTAAAAATGGTTATGAACTGGGTTTTCGGACCTTTGTACTCCAGGGAGGAGAAGATCCTTATTTTACAGATGAAAAGATTGTGGATATCGTTAAGAAGATCCGTAACAGTTATCCAGACTGTGCCATCACTCTTTCCATTGGAGAAAAAACAAAGGAAAGCTACCGCCTTTACAAAGAAGCAGGAGCAGACCGGTATCTGCTGCGCCATGAAACGGCAAATGAGGATCATTACCGTTATCTTCACCCGGAGCAGATGAGCCTTGCGAACAGGAATCAGTGTCTGCGGAATTTAAAAGAATTGGGCTATCAGACCGGTGCCGGATTTATGGTAGGTGCGCCGGGACAGACTGCTGGAGTGCCTGGCAGAGGACCTGATCTTTTTAAAAGAATTAATCCGGAAATGGTGGGGATCGGTCCATTTATCCCTCATCATGATACCAAATTTGCTGATGAGCCTGCAGGAAGCGTGGAATTGACGCTGTTTTTATTATCGGTTCTTCGTATCATCCTTCCAAAATGTCTGCTTCCGGCAACAACAGCTCTTGGAACTGCAGATCCAAAGGGAAGAGAAAAGGGACTGCTGGCAGGTGCAAACGTAGTGATGCCTAATTTATCCTGTAAAGGACCGCAAAAATATGAACTGTATGACAATAAAATTTGTACCGGTGATGAAGCGGCTGAGTGCAGAGTCTGTCTTAAGAACCGGGTGAAATCTGTAGGATTTGAGCTGGTGGAAGACAGAGGAGATGTGGCGTTATAGTGTTCATGCCGCAAAAGGTGGAAAAAGTATGTTATGAATTCAGTAGGAGGAAATTAATATAATGGGACATTTTTATTTTGTAAGACATGGACAGACTGTATGGAATGTGGAAGGAAAGATCTGTGGGGCAACGGATATTGCACTGACACAGCTTGGTCATGAACAGGCAATAGAAACAGGAAAGAAGATATTAGAAGAACATATTCAGGCAGATGAGATTCTGTATTCACCCTTGATGCGGGCTGCAGATACAGCAAAACATATTTCTGAGATCACAGGTATTCCGGCCCGTGAAGAAGTGCGTTTAAAAGAGCAGAATTTTCGGCATATGGGAGTCCACACCAAGAGGCGGTGAAGACTTTAAGAAGGCCAAACAGTCCTTTGCGTGTAGCTATGAAACCGGTGAGTCTATGCTTCGTCTGGCACAGAGAATTTATAATCTCTTAGATGAGATCAAAAGTCAGTCAGATGAGAAAACCTATATCCTGGTAGCCCATAATGGCATTGCCAGAGTGGTACAGTCCTATTTCCATGACATGACAAATGAAGAATTTGCAACCTATGGGATCAAAAACTGTGAGATAAAGAGATATGATTTTTAAATCAGGAAACGCGTCACGGGCGCATTCTCCATATTTTCAATATGTATGGCAATAGAAAGTCCCCTCATCAGCGGTTTACAGAGTAATAAACAGCTGATGAGGGATTTTTTGTAAGAATAAGTGACTGTGCCCGGTGTGGAAATGCGTCAGTTATCTTGAACGTGGTATATCAGGATCACACCCGCTCCATCAAAATATCCACTACTCCGCCGCAGACCATGCCGTCATCTTCGGCGTCCTGACCTGTAAGGTCTCCGTGATAAAGGATAGGAGACTGATCCTTATCATGGATCATTTCCAGCGCGCGGCGCACAACCGCTGCTTCCATACAGCCGCCGCCAATGGTGCCGATAATGGTTCCGTCCTGAAGGACTAACATTTTGGTGCCAACGCTTCGCGGAGCAGAGCCACGGCGGGCTACAATGGTAGTCAGGATGGCCGGAAGCCGCTCAGGAGAATGATTATTTAAGAAGCGGGATATTTCCGTTGGAAAACCGCAGCTTTTCAGCTTCTGGTTCTTTACCTGAATGATCTCCGCCATAATGGCAACACCAATTTCTGCGGGTGTTTCTGCACCGATATTTAAGCCGATAGGCGTATAGACCTGGTTTAAAACTTCCGGATCAGTGCCGTTTTCAATCAAAACTTCCTTTACTTTTTGCCACACGTTTGCGGCTGCCGATCATGCCGATATAAGCATGGGGCATTTTAGCGATCCGCTCTAAGCAGATCTGATCATATCTGTGGCCTCTGGTAAGGATGACAAAATAAGTATCCTTGGAGCCTTTGATCTGGTCAAGACCATTTTCAAAGGAGTCGCAGATCACCTGGTGGGCACCGGCTCTTCTGGCATTGTTTGCATAAAGAGGCCGGTCTTCTAAAACTGTTACTGTAAATTCCATCATGGCACCAAGCTGGATCACCGGCATGGAAACATGACCGCCTCCGCAGATCACCAGGCGCTTTTCACCACCTAAGCAGTCGCAGAACAGTTTCTTTCCGGCGGCTGTGGCCTGTCCGCTGTCATGGAGTTTTCCAACTTCTTCCTGGTTCTGGGAGAAGAACCCACCTTTTGTGCTTTCCCAGACCAGTTTATCATCTGAAAAGAAAGCTTTTTCCCCGAAGGCGTCTTCTTCTAAAACTGTATAGAGAATGTTCTGCCTGTTGGGACTTACACTTGCTATAGCTTCGTATACATCTTTAAATTCTGTTGTTTCTGACATTTTAATCCCCCGTTTTTTAATGTACTCTTGGAGTACATATCGTTTTGTCTATCTGCAGTATGCTGATGGAATATCTGCACAGATATTGGAACTCGTTATTATATATTTTTAATAACGCCTGCTAAATATTATTCATTATAGCATCTTCCGGGAACAGGGGCAAGCAACATTCCAGTTTCTTCACTTGAAAATGTGCTGACATTCGCATATACTAGGTGCAACAGATTTCAGATAGGATATTTTTCATAAGGGGACATTGTCCTTGCTCATGTTTATAAAGCAGGTATGATGAACTTGATCATATCTTTCAGAAAGGCGATGTACGAATGAATGGCTATGTATCTGTAAAAGAAGCTTCACACAAGTGGGAAATTCCAGAACATGGGACCAATTATGGGAAATCCCGGGAAAATCAGAAAAAACGTTTGATCCGTGCCAGTAGAAATCGGATGGGAGGCAGACAGGTGTGATTACCGATGAAACTATATATCAGCAATATCTGCGTGGAGAAACCAATGCGGCTGATCTGTTGGTGGAAAGATACGGCGATATGCTTACCCTTTACATAAACGGTTATATCAAGGATATTCACGAAGCAGAGGATCTGATGATTGAAGCCTTTTCCCAGATATTTGCAAAAAAGAGCGTCCTATTACGGGAGAGGGCAGTTTCAAGGCATATCTTTACAAAACAGCCCGCAACCTTGCCCTGCGGCATAGCAAAAAACACCGCCACCTCTTCCTGTGGATTGATGATCTGGATTTTGAACTGCCAGATAAAACCCTGGCTGAGACCAGGACCTTTCAAAATGAGCGGGACCGACAGCTTTATGAAGCACTGGATAAACTGAAACCGGAATATCGGGAGGCATTATACCTCATTTATCTGGAGGAAATGAGCTACCGGAACGCGGCAGCGGTTATGTCTAAAAGTGAGCATCAAATCAAAAAATCTTGTGTACCGCGGCAAGCAGAGTTTAAAGGCAATTTTGGAGCAGGGGGGATTTGTCTATGCGGACGAATGAAGAACGTTCCAGGTTGATCCACAAACGGACAGCAGAAATAAAACGGGAAAAGCAAAACAGAATACAGCGGGGGGCTTGATGCGGTCTGCATAGCAGTTTGTCTGCTTTTAGTTACAGGTATTGGGGCATGGATGCCGGAACTGATGACAGAACCTGCGGCAGGAAACATTGTCCATTCTTCGGGAGCGGCAAGTATGATCGGCAGTCATGCTGCTCTTGGCTATATTGTCATGGGCCTGCTTGCTTTTCTCCTTGGTGTATGCGTAACCGTGCTGCTTTACCGTCTGCGGCGCAGAAATGAGCGCAGGAGCAGAGAGGAAAAAAGAAGATGAACTTTGAACTGATTGACAATAGTTTTCAGATAACCATATTGGGATTTTGCACCATTGCAGCTCTTTTTCTGGCTTTGCGGTATAAAAGCAGGAGTTTGCTGATCCTCGCCTTGGCATATGCCTGTTTCTGTATGGGAACGGCGTATTATATTCTGTATCTGGTCATTATGGGAAAAGTGCCGCAGGTTTTCTATGTAGCTGAGATTTCCTGGCTGGCCGCATGGCTTTTCTATCTGTCCGTGCAGATCCTGCGGATAGAGAGGATCGGATACCGCTTCTCGTGGTTTGCAGGCAGCGCGGCGGTGCTTGTCGCAGTGGTCGCTTTTGCCGACCATGCCTTTGGGCCTTCCTATTTCTTTTTCCGCGCTGTTTGCACTCGTAGCGGGAGTGAACATGTATCTTTCGGTGTTTGGCATGCAAAGTGTTCAGCCATATCGAAGCACGGATGGTCTGATGGCTGGCTGCATCGTCCTGCAGGTACTTCTGTATCTGGTTTCCGATTTTATACAGGATTATACCTGCTTTAACCTTTATTTTGCCGTGGACATTACACTGACACTATCCATGGTAGCATTGCTGCCATTTACTCTGCGGGAGGTGGAGAAATGACTTATATCGAAAATATCTTTCTCTGCCTCGCCATACCGATGATACTGTCGCTGTTCTTTATAAGAGGACGGTCCAGAAGCTATACCCTGTTTGTGACCATTGGAATGGGGATTTGTCTGTTGAGCGCCTATGTCAACAGCTTTTTTATGTGGCTATACGGCGTGGATGGAACAGTTGCCGCTATTGAGATCACGCCTGTATGTGAAGAATTATTAAAGCTGCTTCCGTTGTTATTTTACTTTTTTGATTTTTGAGCCGGAGCCGAGAGAACTGCCTATGGTGGCAATTGCCATTGCCGCAGGTTTTGCAACTTTTGAAAATGCATGCTACCTGACGGAAAACGGTGCGTCTAATTTCAGCTTTCTGCTGATCCGGGGATTTCTGCGGGCGGGCTGCATATCCTTTGCGGGATCCTTTCCGGATTCGGCATCTCCTATGTCTTTCGCCACCGCTGGCTGTCAGTTACCGGAACTGCCGGAATTTTAGGCGCATGCACCGGTTTTCATGGAATCTACAATCTGCTGATCACAGCCGATGGTGGATGGAAAACGGCAGGGTATCTCTTTCCCTCTGTTTTGATCATCTGCCTTTTCATAGCAAAAATCGTTCTTCCTAAGTTCACCATATCTTTAAAATAATACGAGCAAGGCACATTGAGCCGTCCCGTTTTGGGGCGGCTTAAAATTTTTTCAAAAATTTTTGATTTTTAGTGAGAAGATTTTAAATTTCGTGTCTTTTAGTAAGTAGAGGGGTGTGTAAAGCATCTACAATAAGGGAAGGAGTGTGACGATGAACGGCATAACTGAAATCCGGATGCGAAAAATACAGTCCAGGACACGGAAATACCGGCGGCGATATGAATGGCGTGAGATCACCTGTCTGACAGTATGCAGCCTGTTTCTTTTAGCCGGAATAGGAATTTTGCTTGGGCACATACAGGAACCGGGGATATCTTCTGTGGCAGAAGGCTACGGCGCGGTTCTGCTGCGAAACGGAGCAGATCTGTATGTGACCATTGGCATCGCCTCTTTTACAGCCGGTGTGGTGATGACGATCATCTGTATCCGTTGGAGGAAGAAAAAATGGCCATACATCGGATAAGGAAGAAAGTGAGGAATGAATATGAAAAAGCGATTGAACAGAATGCTCAGTACCCTGCTGATATGCAGCATGGTGATGACGCTGATGCCCACAACCGTTTTTGCGACGAACCGTAAGGATGCCGTTATGGAAGAATACGCAGGCGGCCTGTGCGAACATCATCCGGAACATGATGATGAATGTGGTTACTCTGAAGGAATAGCAGGAACAGCCTGCAGTCATGAGCACACAGACGATTGCTATAAGGAGGTGATCAATTGTACCCACAGGCATGACGAGGATTGTTACCCGGATGAAATTATATGGGATGATGAGGCCACTCCATCCGATGCGGACCGGTGGGAACCGGAAGAGTGTCCCCATATGTGCGAGGAGGAAAGCGAGTGTATTTCACAGAAATTGAACTGCCGGCATAAACATGATGATGAATGTGGCTATTCCCCGCTACCAGGGGAACACCCTGCGAATTTGACTGCGAGATATGTGGTGTGGATGATGACATGAAAACAGCTACCCCGTCTAATGCCAAAGCTGTCACTGTGGCGGGCGTGCAGGCTATGATCGACGCACTGCCGGATGTGGAAGATGTCAGGAAAGGTAATGCAGAAAAAGTAAAGGCCCAGCTGGATGCCATTGACGATGCAAAAGCGGAGCTTTCTGACGAGGAAATAGATGAACTTGATCTCTCCCGTTACATGGAAGTTGCTGCCGCATTGGAACAGCTGCTGTATGGAGTAGCGACCCAGTCTAATGCTGTTATGCTGGCGGATTATGACGGCCCTGCCATCCAGCTTGGTACAGGTGGGATCAGTGGACCGACAGAAGAAGAGGAAGAGGGCAAGGGCAGCTATTATATCCCCAACAGTTACATTTATTTCGGCGTGAATAGCGGAAATAGCAGCACGCCTATTAAGTGGCGGGTACTGGATGCGGACACGGCCAACGATGGAACAACAAGCGGAATGTTCCTGCTGTCGGAGTATTTGTTGGCGTCTGACGTACAATTTAACAGTAACTATAGCAAAGGGTAATGCCTATCAAGGCAGCGACGCACAGACTTGGTGCAGCAGCTTTGTAGGCAATACAAGCAATTTTTCCACGGCAGAGCAGGCCGTTATGTTTGGTGTTGCAAAGACCGACAGTGGCGAAAGTGGTTTGTATTCTATTCCTTGGGGCGAAAGTAGATTAACTGCAAACGACAAGCTATTTTTCCTGTCTGTGCGGGAACTGGCGGACTATGTGGGAAATTATTGTGATGCACCAGGACTGGCGGCAACAAACACCGCGCAGAGTGCGGGCGTGTGGTGGCTCCGTTCTCCTGACTCCGGCATTGGTTACTATACGGGCACGGTCTACGACGACGGTGAAGTGGTCAATAGCCTCGTGAACCACGACTGGGCGGCTCGTCCCGCTTTTTAACTTAAATTCGGATTCTATCCTCTTCACATCTGCCGCTGACGGCGGAAAACGGATGCTGCGGTAAACGGTAATCTGACCGAAGTTGGCACAGGCAGCGCGGAATGGAAACTGACGTTGAAAGATACAAGCCGCAGTTTCAGCGCTTCTGCGAGCAGCACATTGGTAAGGGTAGGTGAAAACCTGACCGTTACTTACCCGGCGCGGGTACGGGCAAGAACGAATATGTTTCCGCTATGCTCGCAGACAACAGCGGCAATATCCTCTATTACGGGCGCATCGCACAGAACAGTGCAAATGGCACGGCAAGCGTGGAGATTCCGTCCGACCTTACAGCAGGAACCTATACCCTGAAAGTGTTCAGCGAGCAGTATAATGGCGATTATAAGACCGACTACGCCAGTGAATTCCAGAATATTACGCTGACTGTTAATGGGAAAGTCAGTGAGCAGTTCAATCTTACGCCTGGCACGACCTACTGGTTTGACTTATCCAGTGCGGGGATTCCGGGTTCAACAAATAACGCATTGCCGGATACATCCCGACACTATGTGCCTTTACTTATGTAGGGAGTCGCAACGCTTATGTGCTGAAACCTGCATCTGAAAAGGTGCTGACCTCCTCCGAGGAAGCTTCCCAAGTCACAGATAAAGATGCAAAGTACGGATATACTTTACAAGCACAGTCTGTTCATTGCCGACTATACTATGACCCATACCATAAGCTGGAAAATTCTAAATGATAACAAGCTGATTTTTGGCACAGACTTTCAGAACAACCGTGTGGCATACACACTGCGTGCGCCATCAGCAGGACACACCTATGCTTATGGTGATAATGGCGGCAGTACCCCAGACAACAACGAGTGGGACACAATTTTGAAGAAAGCCAATCAAAGTACTCAAACCAATGTAAGCGATTATATCAAAAATTGGGAAGGCATTTGGTCTTATGGGCAGGACACTGCGAATACATCTGCCTTCAGGCAGTTTCGTACAATACGCGGACGTATGATATCTGCGTTCTCCTGTAATATGGAACATAAAGCAGCATCGCTCCCAAAATACGGTTTCCGTCCTATTCTTGAAATTCTGGACGCTGATACGTTGGGCTATGACGGACTGAAAACCATAGTGCTTGACTTAAATGATGGGAAAATTGGCGATACCACAGGCACGGTAAATATCGTTGTGAAAAACAGTGAGAGCTTCACGGCTCCCGAAAGTTCCGGCCTGTCCAGTCCAATCGGGAAAACGGATACTGATTTCTGCTGGCAGGGCAGCGATGGGAATTTTATATTCCTGGTGCAGATGTTCCTGCAGGTGTGACTTCCCTGACGGCGCAATGGACACCTATGACTTATACCGTAATGCTGGAAACAAACGGTGGTACGATTGCTGACGGAAAAGATGTGATAAGCTATACCTATGGCGAAGGAGCAACCTTGCCGACAGCAAATGATATGACCCGCGAGGGCTATACATTTGATGGTTGGTATGCAGACAGCAGCTTTTCCGGCACTCCTGTTACGGAGATCAGCAGCGACGACATGGGCAACAAAGAGTTCTATGCAAAGTGGAATGCGAACATCTACGCAGTAACGCTGAACCCCAACGGTGGAACGATTGCCAGTGGAAAGGACATAACAAGCTATACCTACGGCAATGGTGCAACCTTGCCTACATCAAATGATATGACCCGCGAAGGCTATACATTTGAAGGTTGGTATGCAGACAGCGATTTTTCCGGTGCGCCTGTTACGGAGATCAGCAGCGACGACATGGGCAACAAAGAGTTCTACGCAAAATGGATGCGGAACACCACGCCAATTATCCCCGGCGATACGGTAAACTATGTCGTGGAGCATTACAAGGCCGGTAACAATGGTTATATGCTGGAAGAAACAGAGAAACTTGGAGACAAAATCGGCGCGAATGTTACCGCCGAGCCGAAAATCTACACAGGCTACACTTTATAACCCGGATGTAGCGGGAAGTGTTACCAGTGGTACATTAAAAAAGATCAGCAGTGCGGCAGATATTGTGACCTTGAAACTCTACTATGACCTGACCGTTTATACCGTAACCGTAGAAAACGATGGGAATGGTTCCGCATCTGCTGTTCCTGTTTCTGCAACGATGGGCGAGAAAATCACGCTGACATCAACACCAAACAGTGGCTATCGCTTTAAGGAATGGCAGATTGTTTCCGGCGACGTGACAATCAGTGGCGATGTATTTACCATGCCGGCCGGTAATGTGGTTGTGAAAGCTGTTTTTGAACGAAAATCAAGCGATGGCAGTGGCAGAGATTCTTCCTCTGACCGTGATACATCCTCTTCCGCAATCAGAAAAGATCCGATCAGGGATGGACCAGCAGTGATCGCGGCATCATTACCGGCGCAGCCAACAGCATTGCCAATGACGGTTACAGTCACTGGATGCAGGATGATCATGGCTGGTGGCTCCGTTTTGCGGATAACAGCTATCCGAAAGGCCGAAAGCATGGTATGTCCGGCAGTGCATATGCTTGGGAACTTATCAATGGCAATTGGTGGGCATTTGACGAGAATGGTTATGCTAAAATCGGCTGGCTGAGGGATGATACATTTGGCGGCTGGTTCTATATCGATCCGGAACGAGGTATGCAGACTGGATGGGTTCGGCTTGGTGGTGCCTGGTATTATTTCCACCAGGTATCTGATGGTAGAAAGGGCATTATGTATGCCGGACGGAAAACACCAGACGGATATTATGTAGACGAAAATGGCGCGTGGATGGCAAAGAAAAATAAATCAGCCGGAATATAAAATGGTCAGAGGTGCGCATGAAAGAGTTAATATCATATAGGGCACGACTTATAGTAATATATTCCTGGAATATTTTCATGAAGCATTAAATAATTTATTTGACGAACACACATTATTTTTATATGAATTAATGTGTGTTCGTTATTTTTAATTAACATTTTTCATATCTCATACAAAAAATGAAGATGATCATTTGAAACACAGATATAAAGGCATTTCAAAAAGGAAAATCCCCGGCATTTTCCAGGAAAAACAGCAGAAAATGTAAGCGTTTACAAAATTTATGTAAGTATTTACAATTTTGTATTTGAAAAGTAGAAAAAGTGTGGTATACTGCAATTCAGAGAGGACATTTCCGGGGTTTCGGAAAGGAAATGGTTTCCGGAAAATTCCGGAAGAGTCCAGAAAGCGAAACAGGAAATAATATCAGGGAATGATCCGCATAGGAAAGGAGAATATTAAATTATGGCACTTCTGAATTATGATGTATTAAAGAAATCCGGTTACGATGGCTATATCCTGGAGGATGCTCCGGTGAAGGTTTTACAGTTTGGTGAGGGAAACTTCCTTCGCGCATTCGTAGATTACTGGTTTGACCTTGCAAACGAGAAAGCCGGATGGAACGGCAAATGCTGCCTGGTACAGCCAATCGCACCAGGTCTTTCAAAGATGATCAATGAGCAGGAAGGTCTGTACACTCTGTACCTGCGTGGAAGCGAAAACGGCAAGAAGGTAGATGACAAGCGTGTGATCTCCAGCGTTGCTAACTGCTTAAATCCATATGAGAAAGCTGATTACGATAAGATGATGGAAGTTGCTGCAAGCGACGATCTGCAGATCATCGTTTCCAACACAACTGAGGCTGGTATCCAGTATGATCCATCCTGCAAGAAGGATGACTGCCCACCATCAAGCTTCCCAGGAACGCTGACCCAGGTTCTGTATCATCGTTTCCAGGCTGGTAAGCCAGGGATCATTATGCTGGCTTGCGAGCTGATCGACAACAACGGTAAAGAACTGTTAAAGTGCGTAAACCAGTACATTGATCAGTGGGAGCTGGGCGCTGATTTTAAGAAGTATGTAAATGAAGACTGCACCTTCTGTGGTTCCTTAGTAGACCGTATCGTTCCAGGACGTGTACGTGATGCAGAAGAAGTTAAGGCTCTGGATGCAAAGAACGGCTATGAAGATCCTCTGACCGACGTTGGTGAAGTATTTGGCGTTTGGGTAATCGAAGGCGATGAGAAGTTAAATGATGTACTGCCATTTAAGAAGGCTGGTCTGTTAGACAAGGTATTTGTTACCCGGATATGAGCCCATACAAGAAGAGAAAAGTTCGTATCTTAAACGGCGCTCATACAGGTTTCGTTCTGGGTGCTTACCTGGCTGGCGAGAACATTGTTCGTGACTGCATGAACGATGAGACCATCAAGGGCTTCATGAACAAGATGCTTTACGATGAAGTTATCCCAACCCTGCCACTGGACAAGAATGACCTGTTAAACTTCGCAGCAGCTGTATCTGACCGTTTCAACAACCCATTTGTAAACCATGAACTGATGAGCATTTCCTTAAACTCCACCTCTAAGTGGAAAGCAAGAAATATGTCGTCCTTCCTTGAGTACATCAAGGAAAAAGGTGCTCTGCCAGAGTGCCTGACCATGTCACTGGCTGCATACATTGCATTCTACAGCAATGATATCCAGGCTTTGACAGATGCAGGTCTGGTTTGCAAGCGTCCGGCTGGCAACGAGTACACTGTAAGTGATGACCGTTGGGTACTGGAATTCTACAACGATCACAAGGATGCTTCTGCAGAAGAACTGGTACACGCAGTTCTGACCAATGAAAAGATGTGGATCAGGATCTGACCCAGATCGAAGGTCTGGAAGCTAAGGTTGCAGCTGACCTGAAGCTGATCCGTGAAAAAGGCGCTAAGGATGCATATGCTAGCTGCCTGTAAAATGGAAGAATATAGGTCTTATTTGATATAAAATCTATACATTATTTAAGAAATGAAGGGGCTGTCCGAAAATGGGCAGCCCTTTTTTGTAAGGATTTCAGAATACTATTTTATTATTCCGGTTTTTGCGTATTCCCCAGTTTTTTCTCAGCACCATATCCTGTGGATCTAAGAACTGCCGCACTTTATCATAGAGCACTTCATCTGGTTTTAACGCCGCCCGGTACTGGGCGGAGTGCGCTGGAAGGTGGAACGGAAGCGGGAAGTTAGAGTCTTTAAATCAGGGAAGCCATTTTTTAATGCAATGTCTGTCAGATTTTCCCTAGTGTAGGTCAGGTCATTTAAGGCATGCTGAAATCGTACTCTTGTGAGATATTCGTGGAAATTGATACCTACCATTTGTTTAAATAGAGTTGAAACATAGGTCCGGTTGTACTGGGCGTAGTCTGCCAGATCCTCCAGGGATAATTTTTCTGCATAATGTTCCTCTACATAACTGAGGAGAAGATGGATCGTAGCGCGTCGTTTGTCTTCTTCCAGAGATCAGATTGATCTGTTGGGGATCAAATTCTGTAAAAGTGTGATAAGGAGCAGCTCCAGGTTTGCTTTTGCGCTTAACTGGGCGTAGGTACCGCCACATTCTAATGACTGCCATATCTGGCTGGCATAAAAAACGGATGCGGCAGAAACGTTCTTCGTAACGTGTGTTTTCATTGGAAAGGCAGGTGGGAAACTGGTAAATATATCCCTTTTTAACTAAAAGTTTTAATGCATTTGACGGAAAATGCAGGACCAGAGCCTGGTACCAGGTTGCTGGCGCATGGAGGCGTGGCCGTTGCCTGGTGCTGTCAGGATAAGGTCATCTTCAAAAAGAGAGTGTGTTTCTGTACCACGGCAGTATTCCTGGTTGCCTTTAAGAACGATGCTCAGCTCGTATTCGTCCGGATGCCAGTGATAGCGGTAATTCATGATGGTGTGCGCGAAGCAGCGCAGGTGGATATTTTCGCGCAGCAAATCCATTTCATAATAAGTTTCTTCCATAGGGGCTCCTTTTTATTCTCTAAAATTTTATTTTTCAAAATCCAAACATTTTCCCTGTTGTAAAATTTAGAAAAGATACGATCCAGATTTTTAAACCTGATTTCAGAATACTGTTTAATGTGGCCTGTGTCAACGATTGTTTTTCCTTAAATACAAAAAGAAAAACCTTGGAAACTGGCAGAATGCACAAGAATCAGGACAAAAAACTGACGAAATAAACAGGGGAAATATTTGGATTTTTACGGTAAAAGACAGTAGGGACTGAGGGCAGAAGAGGAAAATGGAAAACAGAGGGCAGTAAAAAAGCTGCGAATATTCACAGCGACAAAAAATTCACATTCTGTTAGGATAAGCATAACGACAACAAGCCCCGGCCCGGGCAGCTAAAAGCTTATGGAGTTTTCAGACTATAATTTAATAATGATGTAATAATGGAAGGGAAAAGAATATGAATACTCAAATGATGATCTGTATGGTGATCTTTGCAGCTACTCTGGTCAGCTATATGCTGAATAAGATTCCAATGTAGCTAACGGCAATGATCTCTCTGACGGCACTGTATTTTACAGGCTGCATTGATGCAACTGGCGCACTGGCTGGTTTTTCAAATGCTAATACGCTGCTTATGGCAACTATGTTTATAGTAGCGGCAGGTTTCCGCCGCACATCTCTGGTAGATGGAATGTGTGATGCTATTATGAAATTGACAAGAGGAAGTTTTCTCACAGCCTATTTTGGATATATCCTGATTGCTGTATTACTGACTAACTTTATTGCCAGTCCGATGGTTGTATATGCGATCGTAAGTCCCCTGCTGGCAGCTCTTTTGTGACAACACTGGTCACAGCCGTACCCAGTACATGTTCCCGGTTATGGTTGTATGTGTGGCATGCTGCGGCATCCTGCCGCTATCTACTGCTATCCAGCAGGCAGGACGGTTTACCAGGCTTTATGGAAACCTACGGATTTACTGATATGAGTATCCGTGCTGTAGATTTTACCATTGGTACCTGGCCGATCCTTATTATTGTTCCTCTCTGGGCATTATTTATTGGACCGAAATTCACACCTAAAACACCGGTAGTTCCTATTGAAGCCCTGGAAAAGAGAAATGCTGGAAAACAGGAGCAGAAACTCAGTCCGGTTGTAGACAAGATCGGAATCGCAATTTTTCTTTGGTACGATCTTATGCCTGATTTTTTCCAGCCAGCTTCATCTTACGACCTGGTCTGTTGCATTGACCGGAAGCCTCCTCATGGTTCTGTTTGGTGTTGTAGACCAGAAATCCGCCCTGCGTGATATTCCGTGGGATATGCTGATGTTGTTTGTAGGCGCACTGGCTCTGGGAACAGCACTGACAAATACCGGTGCAGGCGATATGATCGGAAATACCCCTTGCATCAGCTGTTGGTGGAACACATAACAATTATGTTCTTGGCGCACTGTTTTTCCTGATCCCGTTTGTACTTACTCAGTTTATGCTGAACCGTTCTGTATCTGCAGTATTTGTTCCAATCTGTCTGCTTACAAGTTCTGCGCTGGGCGCAAACCCTGTTGGACTGGTACTGTTAGTTAATGCAGGTTCCCTGACTGCATTTTTAACACCTATGGCAACTCCGGCTGTTCCTATGTGTATGGCAGATGGAGGTTATGACTTAAGGGCAATTTTTAAGAGCGGTGCCTTGATCACATTGATCCTGCCATTTATTTATATCTTTTATACTATGACCGTATTTCCGGCATTTTAAAGAGAAGAAGGAGTGGATATGGCTATGACCCAGGAAGAAAAAATCGAAATTGCGGATATGGTACGCAGCCGTGATCGGTTTGGTCCGGTAAGCGAAGAAGAACTTGCAGCGCTGCCGGGAAAAGAAACAGAACTTTGATCCGCACAAAAAACGGAAAAACGGTGCATGTTTTTGAAGAACGTCCAGAAAATTTACCAGAACAGGCTGCACTGCTGTTAAATTTTCATGGCGGTGGATTTCTGAAAGGCCGTACAGACCGGGACCGCAGGTATCTGCTGGGCCATGGAACAACTAAATTGCCTGGTATGGGATATTGACTACAGCCTTGCACCGGAAGCACCATTTCCTTTTGCAGTGGAAGAAGCTTATGAAATTGTAAGTTATGTATTTGAACATGCAGCAGAGCTTGGAATTGATAAGGAAAAGATTATTCTTGCCGGACATAGTGCAGGAGGGAATTTAGTAGCATCTGTTCTGATCAAAAATGAGGAGACGAAAGAACTGCATCCTTGTTGTGCATTAATGGAATATTTTCCCACAGATAATACTGTTGACCCAGTAGAAAGGCTGTCAGAAGAACTGAAGAAAGATCCATTTTGGGTGAAGCGTACACAAACAGAAAAATGTATACTGATTTTTATGTAGGAGATGCAGATCCATCAGATCCTTTGTGTTCACCTGCATCTGCCAAAGATCAGGCATTGGCCGCGTTTCCAGACTGTCTGATCATATCAGCCGGGGAAGACAGCCTCAGAGATGATACAGAAGCATTTGGAATGCGTCTGGCAAAAGCCGGAGTCTGTGTGACAATGCAGCGGATCACAGAGGCTATGCATGGATTTACTACAAACCGGACACCTGGCTGGGAACGGGCACTGGATCGTCAGTACAAATTTTTTCAGGAGCATTTAAGATAGAACAAATGTCAAAAGAAAAGATATTATATGAGGAGTAAGACAATGAAGATTACAGATGTAAAGCTGCGTTTTGCAAAGCATTGCCTGTTTGTACAGATATATACTGATGCCGGGATCACAGGTCTTGGCGAGGCTGGTAACTGGGGGTATTTACAGGCCACAGCAGCAGCCATTGAAAAGTTTGCAGATTACCTGATCGGAAAAGATCCGTTCCGTATTGAGGATTTTAACCAGAATTTCCTGCGTTCCGTGTATTTCCGCGGTTCTGTTATTATGAGCGCTATTTCTGCTATTGATATTGCACTGTGGGATATTAAGGGTAAGGCACTTGGAGTTCCAGTTTATGAGCTTTTAGGCGGAAAGACCCGCGAAAAAGTCCGCGTTTATGCATCTGTTATGCATCTCACAGAAGATAACAATGAGCTTGCAAAGCAGTATCAGCAGTTGCAGGAAATGGGCTTTACAGCTGCAAAAATCTTCTGCAACGGTCCGGTCAGCGCACCAGATGGAAAAGGGGAATTTTATTCCAGCCGTATTGAACGTGAAGTAGAAAAGGTACGTGTCTGCCGTGAAGCAGTTGGAAATGATTTTGACTTTGTACTGGAAGTGCATCGTGGCATGACTCTGCCGGAGGCAGTTGCATTTGGACGTGCAGTAGAGCCTTACCGTCCTATGATCTTAGAAGATCCGGTTCCGCCGGACAATGTAGACACCATTGCCGAGGTGGCGTCCAAGGTCGGCGTTCCGATCGCGACCGGAGAGCGCTTTATCAACCTGCGTGAATTTGAGGTATTAATGGCACGTCACGCCTGCCAGTATATCCGCCCGGATGTCTGCGCGGTCGGCGGCATTACGACCAGCAAGAAGATCTGCGCTCTGGCAGAGGCTCATGACGTCCTTGTGATCCCCCCACAATCCACTGGGACCTGTATCCACAGCAGCATGCCTGCAGATCTGTGCCTCCATTCCAAATCTTGGCATCCAGGAACTGCCTGGTTTCTGCTTAAACGGTGCAGAAGATAAGATGGTAAAAGAACCGCTGCGCTTTGAAAATGGATGCATGCTGATCCCGGAAGCACCTGGTATTGGTGTGGAACTGGCAGATGATGCAGAAGAACTGTATCCGGCCAATGAGCGTGGCAGCAATGCAGCCCGCAGGGCCTTTGACGGGTCTGTAAAAGACTGGTGATAACATAATATGATACCAGGGTCAAAGGTCAGAAACCGACGCAAGCTTGCTTGCAGTAGGATTTTTGAACTTGGGACCCGCCAAAACATGAGTAAGTAGCCATTTTACGAAGAAAATGAGCGGATTACGAATGTTTTTAGGATTGCGGGAGTGCAATGCACGTAGCAATCCGGTATCAGAGGGGACAAATACGGCTGCAATGGGAATAATTCTCGTTGCAGCCTGTTTTAATAAAGTTCATTTACAGATCTGGTCTGCTACTGCCTGTGCAAACACAGCGCTGGCAAGATACAGAACGGAGTCGTCAATGCAGAAACGGCCATTATGGTGTGGATATTCCTTTCCATCATCAGAAGGAATGGAATTATACAGAAACGCATAACAGCCAGGCACTTCTGTAAAGAAGTAGGAAGAGTCCTCTCCACCCATGGAAGAATGATCCAGTTCCAGGATATCCTCTGCCGGGAAGACTTTTTTGCTGCTGTAATGAAATCGGCAGTCATAGTTGGGTCATTGATCACCGGAGGGCAGCCGGACGGAACTTTCATTTCAGCAGTTGCGCCGTACATGGCAGCACACTGTTTACTGATCTCTTCCATACGTTTTAACAGGTGGCTGCGCACTTCAAGACTCTGGGTACGAAGACCGCCTACAATAGTGGCAGAATTTGGGATAATGTTATAAGCTCCATTTCCGGCAGTAATACCGGTGACTGTTAATACAGCAGGTACATTATAGGTGGATTCTCTGGATACCAGTCCCTGAAGGCTGTTTATTATTTCAGCTGCGATCAAAATAGGATTGATGGCCAGAAACGGGGTGGAAGCATGTCCGCCTTTTCCGTGAATATGGATCTCAATACAGTCGCTGGAAGCAAAAACAGCGCCGGTTTTCCAGAAAAAGCTGCCCGGATTTTGTGCCGTGTTGAAGGGTCCGGATGGAAGCAGCTGCTTTCTGTCTGGACTTTTTTTTATATTGTGTTATATAATGGACAAAGTGACATTTTGTCCGGCGGTACATCTGTGTTGGCAGAAGCCGGGTGCAGTTTTATGCAAAAGAGGTAATATTTTATGTATCACGATCTAACAAAGGGAACATTTTGTTCCCCCTCACAGGGTAACAAGTGATTCCTGGGATACCCCGGCAGGTCATCGTGTTTACGATGCCTGCCGGGGCTTCTCTGTGTCCTGGGTTTGTAGGGATTCCGGTGCTTCCAGTGCTTCTTCCACATCCTGCTGACCGCTGCCGACATAGCCAATGCCGTTGTAGTAGATCTCCACGGTCTGGGGAGCGTGTTTAGACCACTTTACCTCTTTCTCGTGAACCACGATCTTCTCAATGAACAGCCGCAGCAGTTCCGGCGTCAGTTCCGTGATATCCGTGTACCGCTTCGCCTTATCGAGAAAGTCCTCCGTCCCGCTCACCGTTTCCCGCAGGCACTGGATCTCACTCTCTTTCTGTGGAATACCGGCTGTGATGCAGCTCTGTTCTTCCGTGTAGCTGCCGGAAAGCGTCTGGAACTGTTCCGTGGTCATACGTCCCAGCACGCTATCCTCATACAGCTTCTTAAAGATGGTGTCAATTCCATTTTCCGCTTCCGCGTGGCGGCTAGTTCTTTCTCCTGCTTGCGGATCTCCCGCTGGATCTCGGCGGACTGCCTGCTGCCGATATAGGCGGCAAATTCCTCCGAATGTTCCCGTGCCATGGCCGTTACTCTCCGTAAGTCCTCCAGCACCACTTCATCCAGAACGCACTCTCGAATATAGTGGCCCGTACAGGCTTCCCCGTCCTTCTTGTAGGTGCGGCAGGTAAAGTGATTGTAGCTGGCGGACATGGTATGCGCCCGGTGCAGCACCATGTTAGAGCCGCAGTCGGAGCAGAACACAAGACCGGAGTACTTGTTCTGCTCATCCATATTGGTTCTTCGGCGCTTGCTCTCTCGTACCCGCTGTACAATGTCCCAAACTTCTTGTGTAACGAGAGCGGGATGGGTGTTCTCAAAGACCAGGCATTCCTCTCTTGGATGCTCGACCCTCCGTTTGTCCTTGTAGGACTTGCTGCTGTGCTTCATGTTGACGGTATTGCCCAGATAGATCTCGTTCTCCAGCATATCCGCCACAGTATCCCCAGACCAGTGATATGGGCGTTGTGTATCCAGCCCCACGTGCGTGATGCCGTACTTGCTGTAGGCGTACATGGTAGGCGTCAGGATCTGCTCTTTCTTGAGAATGCGGGCAATTTGGCTGGGGCCGCTGCCGCCGGCGCACATAGCAAAGATCCTGCGGACGATGGCTGCCGCCTCCTCATCCACGATTAGTTTTTTCGTGTCCGGGTCCTTTCGGTAGCCATAGGGCGCTCTGGTCCCAAGCCGCTCGCCGCGCTCCGCTTTGGCCTTTTGAACTGCACGAATCTTTCGGCTGGTGTCCCAAATAAACCACTCGTTGAACAAATTTTTGAACGGCATGAGGTCATTGCTCTCGCTGCTGTCGGTATCCACATTGTCATTGATGGCGATGTAGCGGACGCCGAACATGGGGAAGCGTTCCTCGATGTAGAGTCCTGTGTGGAGCTGATTTCTACCGAGGCGGCTGAGATCCTTGGTCACAATGATCCCGATCCCGCCGTTTTCCATATCTGAGATCATCTGCTGGAACGCCGGTCTTTGGAAGTTTCCTCCCGAAAAACCGTCATCCACATAAAAGCAGGGGCTGGGGAAATGGTGATCTTCTGCGAACTTCTGCAAAATAGCTTTTTGATTCTGGATGCTGTTGGAATCGCCCTCTATCCCATCATCCTGGCTGAGACGGCAGTACAGGGCGGTTTTCCTGATTTGGTTTGACTGATTCATACAGTCCTCCTTTTCTTTTGTCAAACCGTTCAGAGCATTGCGACACCACAATACCCCGAACGGTCTGAAATGTCCAGCACTTTACGCGCACAGCTTTCCCTGCCGGAAGTCCAGTTCCGCCAGGGCTTTCAGCTTATCCTCCACGGTTTCGCTGCCATGCCGGGGAAACACGGAGATGACCCGAATCTCCCGCCCGCAGGCTGTCTGCAACCGCTCCACGGTGATATGATGATTGTCGATGGTGATATTGGCTTTTTTGCTCCATAGGCTCTCCTTTTTCTATTGTTTACTGAGTTTTCCCACACGCCGCCTGTGGGGGCTTCTGTCGGAGGGGATAGGTAGGGACGCTGTCCGGTGCGAAAGAACGCCGCACGGTGCGGCACGGGGCGAACGGGCGGGTGTTTACTGCCCGTCCTTGTGGCTCAGATCATGATGGGCGTTTATGTGGTAGGCCTGTTCGAGAATGTGTTCCAGCAGGAAACGGATTCTGTCCGCCGCCTCCCGGTCCAGTTCCTTTGCGCGGGATTCCGCAGAATCTGGCGGATATTGGAGTCGATCTTGTTGACTTCCTCGTGGAGCCGAAACCTGATCCGGCTGGGTCTTTCCACGATCTCGCTCTCTGCAATGAGCTTGCGGAAATAGGTGGTGACCGGCAGGCGGGTCAGTTCCCGATAGCGTTCCAGCCTTTGAAATTGTTCCTCTGTCATCCGGACAGAGATGCTTTTGCTGTTGTCCCGCAGTTTCCCTCTGGGAAGCGGCTTTTTGCGCTTACGGCGCATGGGGAATCCCTCCTTCCTGACCTCGTATGCTGCCTGGGCAATGTCCTTCAGACAGTCGAGTGCTTGCCGAAGCCCCTCTGCCGTGCCATATCCGCTGTTGAAGGCACGAGCCACGGTGTTGATCTCCCGCCCCTTCTGATTGAGCAGGCAGAGAAAGTCCGACATGACGCCGTTCCGACTGATGATGGGACGATTGCCGGCGAGCTGCTCCATAAGCCATGCGTTGGCAGACAGCCCTGCCGCCCTGCTTCGTTCCATGAGCCGGCTGTATTCTTTGGCACTCATGCGGACGCAGGTCCGATGTGTCTGTTTGTTCATAAACCACCTCAGACCGCTTCCGGCAATGTTGCCGAGAGCGGTTTTCTGTTTTTTCAGATACCCCTCACTACCCCTCCTGAAAAAACAGCATGGTGAATAACAAAAATCCAAAAAAATTTTGCAAAAAAATTGAAATCCAGGGTGTGCAATAGACACCCTCGCCGTCCAATCAAAGGGTGTCTTATTGACACCCAAAGCGAAAAAATCGGCAGACAGACCCTTATAAAGTCTGTCTGCCGATGGTAACATACCACAAATCGAAGAAGGAGGCTCGGAACATGATGTATGCTGTTTTATCATTGGGGCTGGCGCTGCTGGGCAGGGATCGTCCGTCTGGCACAGGTGCTACGGTTGTCTGCGCCGCTGCTGTACGGTGCACTGGTAATCACGGTATTCCGCCCGTGGTATCTGGCCCATACCGCTCTGGCGGACGGGATTTTCTTTGTGCTGGTGGGTCTCTCGGCGCTTTCATGGGTGGTGATGCTGATTCGAGCGGTGCGGGAGATAATCTGGTAAAGTAAGGGTTGGCAAGATTGCCAGCCCTTACTTTTCAGACAACCTTGTCAAAAGTCTGACCGGGTTCGGTAATTTCACCGAACCCGGTTTTACACTCACTTTCCGGCAATGCTGCCGAGAAGTTCCCGCCCGCAGACGGCCTGGGGCCTGGGGTTTACCCCAGCAAGCAGTATTTTGACATCAAAATGCGATGCTTGCAACTGCGCCGCCTATGGCGGCAGGGGCTATGTGGTGCTGGGGCCCCTTTATTTACGCTAAAGGAAATCCCTCATAGGAGCCATAAACGGTAATCTGTCAACTATGTTCGGGGACGTAAACGAGAAAGTCGGCACTATCGCCGCAGAGGTAGGGCAGACCCGCAAGGGTGGAACGCAAATATATTCTCCATGATACAGACCCTTAGTGAAAATGTAATCGTACCCATTGCGGGGCTTGTCATTACCTACGTCCTATGCTATGAGCTTATCAGCATGGTAACGGAAAAGAACAATATGCACGACGTTGACACTTCCATGTTCTTCAAGTGGGTGTTCAAGGCGTTTGTGGCAGTCTACCTTGTGACGCACACCTTTGACATCACTATGGCGGTGTTCGATATGGCGCAGCACGTTGTTTCCGGCGCGGCGGGGGTAATCGGCGGCAGCACAGAGATTGATGTTGCCGCCGCCCTTGCTTCCATGCAGAGCGGGCTTGACGCTATGGAAATCCCCGAACTGCTCTTACTTGTCATGGAAACAAGCCTTGTGAGCTTGTGCATGAAAATCATGTCCGTACTGATAACCGTTATCCTCTACGGGCGTATGATAGAAATTTACCTTTACTGTTCGGTATCGCCTATCCCGTTTGCAACTATGACTAACCGAAATGGGGGCAGATAGAAACAACTACCTAAAATCCCTGTTCGCTATCGGTTTTCAAGGCTTCCTCATTATGATAAAAAGACAGGGCGCGGAAGTCATATACTGGCTTCCGCGCCCTGTTCTTTTTTTGCCTATCTGACATTTCCCTTTTCCATTTCTTCAAGCGGGAACTGCGGGAGGGCTTCTATCAGCTTCTTTGTGATGGACTGGCGCATATCTTCGTTGATTTCCTGTTTCGTGCTTCCGTCCGGCTGTTGGTTTTCATATTCCGGCATTTTCTGGTTTTCCATGCTCAACGCTCCTCTGCTTTTGATATGGCCCCTATCATAGCACAGCGGCGGGGATTTTGCTATCCTTA
>VOFH01003460.1_pt1 | contig 86107 bp, 119 predicted proteins | sample 5384091 | NCBI WGS metagenome assembly VOFH01 (sample SAMN12384727, study PRJNA508395) | human gut metagenome | isolation source: healthy gut G | host: Homo sapiens
AAGAACGGTAAGTTCTAATAAAAAGTAATTGACAAAATATTGGAGAGCAACAGGTGATAAAAACCTGTTGCTCTCTTTTTAATCTTGACTTTTTAGTGGAAATGTGGATATTCTTTACGGAATAAAAATATTGAGAGATAATGAAAGGAAGATTATGAATTTTTAGTTAATAAAATACTTGATGATGGCAGCGTTTCATATGGTCTTACAGGCTCAGGATATGTGGTATTAATAATTGTCTGTGTCTTATTAATGACTATAGGATGTTTTGCAAGAGATAATAATAGTAAACTGAATGTAAAACATATTGCATTTGCAGCAATGGCTATAGCTCTTGCGGTTGCGACTTCCATGATTAAAGTTATTAAACTGCCAATGGGAGGTTCTGTAACACTGTTCAGTATGTTATTCATAGTGCTTATAGGATACTGGTATGGAATAAAGACTGGTCTGACAGCAGCTATTGCATATGGAGTTTTGCAGTTATTACTTGATCCATATATCCTGAATATTCCTCAGGTGCTTCTTGATTATATATTAGGCTTTGGAGCACTTGGGTTGTCAGGAATATTTTCTAAATCAAAACACGGTCTTGTGAAGGGATATATTATAGGAGTTATAGGCAGATTTATATGTTCATTCTTGTCTGGCTGGATATTCTTTGCCGTGTATACACCGGATTTTTTTAATAGTGCGATACTTTATTCAGTTGTTTACAATGGCTCGTATATTGGGCTTGAAGCAGTGGTAACTCTTGTAGTTATATCCCTACCTCCTGTTAATAAAGCACTGGCATATGTTAAAAATAATCTTGTATAGAATAATTGGATAAATAATATAAAAAACTCATGCAGATTGTGGTAAATGTGATTACTTCAATCTGCATGAGCTTTTTTATAAGTCGGCGTGACAGGATTTGAACCTGCGGCCTCGTAGTCCCGAACCACGCGCTCTACCAAACTGAGCCACACGCCGATATTTAAATGTGACTTATATATTATAGCGTATTTATGAGGAAGTGCAAGAGAAAGAATAAAATATATTTATATATATTTATACGATAAAAATAACTGCTGCATTGACTTTAGAAATGATATATGATATATACTATATAAATAATATTACGCAATGCGATAATAAGGTGGGAATGCTATTGCAAATAGGTTTAAGAGTAGTATATAATAAATATATAAGACAAATGAAGTCACTCTATCCTTATATGTGGTATTACCTGCCGTAAGTAAAAAGGGGAAGAGTATGGGGAATTTAAAAGAATATTCAAAAGAAATAAAAAAACAGCAGCTAATCTTAGAATTATAGATGACGCACTGTTTAGATTGACGGGAGAAAAGCCGGGTGTATGTGAAGAAATATTAAGAACGCTTCTTGATATGCCACATTTACAGGTTGTGAAGGTTTCTGTACAGAGTGTGGTCCAGAGCTTTCAAAGAGAAATAACATTAGACGCGTTATGCATGACACAAGATGGAAGATATTGCAATGTTGAGGTGCAGAAGGGAAATTCAATGATGATATCAGAAGGACAAGATTTCATGCGGCAGCGTTGACAGCAAAATATACACCTAAAGGTGCTGATTTTAAGAATGTTCCAGATGTTACAATTGTATATATATCTGAGTATGATGTCTTAAAGAATAATCAGACAGTGACGCATGTAACAAGGTGTATGAAGAATGATGAAAGTTACGTTCCAGTGACAGATGGAGAAGATATAATATTTGCAAACACTTGTGTTAATGATGGCTCGGACAAATCAGAACTATTGCAGTTAATGCTTAATAAAGAAGCATTTTATAATGATAAGTTTCCACAGATTAGCAATGCGATAAGCTATTTCAAGGAGACAGAAGGAGGTCAGAGTGAAATGTGCAAGATAGTAGAAGATTATGCTAAAGAATATGCAAAGAATTCAATACAGGAAGCAATAGAAGCGAAGAAACTGGCAGATGAAGCAAAGAAACTGGCAGATGAAGCAAAGAAACTTGCTGAAGAAGAAAAAACAAAAAGCTGAAGAAGAAAACAAAAAGCTGAAGAAGAAAAACGAAAAGCTGAAGAAGCGGAGAGCAGAGCTGGCAAAGCAATTGAAAGAAATTATAGATTAATAGTGAATATCCTATCAGGAAGAACATATGAGGAAGCGGCAGACATGTTAGGGATATCGATAGAAGATGTGAAAGAAGCTGAAGCAGCGATAAAGGCTATTGATAAATAATTAGTGTCTGTAGTTGCAATGATGAGTTCTTTCGGACCGGTTGTTGCACTTGATAATCATGGAAGTACATTGCAGAACACATTTGCAGCAGGAAACAGAGTGTTGGATATTCTTGATGAACAGCCGGTAACTAAGGATATCACAGGTTGTGAGGAAGTTGAATTTAATGGTGCAGCTACTGAAAATGTTACATTCTCATATGGTGAGGAAACTATAATTTCTGATGTATCAATTCCGGTTTTAAAAGCAAGCATTATTGGAATTTCAGGAAGAAGCGGAAGCGGTAAATCAACAATTGCAAAGCTTGACGCAACAGATGAGGAAATAATTGAGGCGTGCAAAAAGGCTTCAGTGCACGATTTCATATCAAAGCTTCCTGATGGATACGACACTAATGTCGGTGAACTGGGAGATATGTTATCAGGCGGAGAGAAGCAGAGAATCGGGCTTGCTAAAGCATTTTACATGACGCGCCATTCGTGCTTCTTGATGAGCCGACAAGTAATAAAGTCGAGACAGAATAAACTTGCAAAATGTATCTTAAAAGGGCAAAATATACTCGTATTATTTCATTGATTAAATGTAAGAAAGAAGGATAGATATGGGACACGAACTTACTAAGAATGATATCAAAAAGATGGAAGAAGAGATTGAGTACAGGATACATGAGGTAAGAAAGGCTGCACTTGATGATGTCAAGGAGACAAGGGCTCAGGGGGATTTAAGTGAGAATTTTGAGTATCATGCAGCGAAAAGATTTAAGAATAAGAATGAAAGCAGAATAAGATATCTGCAGAGAACGATTAAGAATGCGACTGTTATTGATGATTCATCAGCAGATGATGAGGTTGGCGTTAATAATACGGTTGAGGTATTGTATGAGGATGATGAAAGTACTGAGACTATTAAGATTGTTACTACAATCAGAGCTGATTCATTAAGCGGTATGATCAGCATAGAGTCGCCTCTTGGCAAGGCTCTTCTTGGGCATAAGAAGGGTGACAGGGTGCTTGTACAGGTAAATCCACAGGTTGAATATTATGTTGTTATCAAGAGTATATCTAATACTGATGATTCTGATGATAATATAACAAGTTATTAATAAATAAAAAATATATTATTAAGTTGACATAATGGCGGCATGCTTATATAATCTTAGTATACATTTGTTTGTGTAAGATTATTATAAGGGGTGCCGCTTTTGCAGTTTAATGAAGCACAGATTCAGGTTATACAACATAATACAGGACCGTGCATGGTAATTGCAGGACCGGGTTCAGGAAAGACAACGGTTCTTACACACAGGGTGAGATATCTGATTGAGAGGTACGGCGTTAATCCATCAGATATTCTTGTTATTACATTTACTAAGGCTGCTGCTGAACAGATGAAGCTTAAGTTTGAGGGGTTGTCAGAGGGCAGAAACTCTGCAGTGACGTTTGGCACATTTCATGCAGTATTTTTACAATACTTAAGGCAGCATATAATTATTCTGCACACTGTATTATTAAGCCGCAGATACAGCATGAATTCGTGAAAGACCAGATGTGCAGGCTTGAACTGGAGTATGATGATGAGAACGAAGCTGTAGCTGGTGTTTTATCTGAGATAAGCTGTGTTAAGGGTGAAGATGTTAATATAGATGAATATGAGAGCAGATGTATTCCACCACAGAGTTTTTAGAATAATGTATAGGGCATATGATGATATGCTTGTAAGAAAACATCTGATTGATTTTGATGATATGATTGTACAGTGCCGCGAGCTTCTGATGCAGAGAGAAGATTACAGCAGGGCGTGGCAGAATAAGTATAAGTACATTCTGATAGATGAATTTCAGGATATTAATAAGGCACAGTTTGATGTCGTGAGGATTCTTGCTGATGAATACAGAAATCTTTTTGTGGTGGGGGATGATGACCAGAGTATATATGGATTCAGGGTTCTGCTCCACAGATAATGTTAGATTTCAATAAGTATTATAGTGATGCAGTGAGAATTGACATGTGTATTAATTACAGGTCAACGGGCAATATTGTGTTTGCTTCAAGGGCTGTAGCAGAGGAGAATGAGCATCGTTATTATAAAGATATAACGACGTACAATTCACAAGGAGATACTGTGTCTGTATATGAATTTAACAGTCTGAATGATGAGAAAGCATTTCTTGTATCAGAGATAAGAAGACTGATTGATACTGGAATAGCTGCTGATGACATTGCTGTGTTATCAAGAACTAATGTGATTGGGAATATGTATATGTCAAGGCTTGAAAGTGACGGGATTCCATGCTGTGATTATTCGGCAGTACAGGATGTATATGAGCACTGGATAAGTAAGGATATTCTGACATATATAAGGATTGCACTTGGAAGCAGGGAAAGAATGGACTTTCTGCGGATTATTAATAAGCCGATCCGATATATAACCCGTTCATATATTACACAGCCAGCAGATATTAATGCATTGAAGAGAAGCTGTGAAAGAAATGAACAGATGAGTGAACAGGTGGAAAAGCTGGCATCTGATATTAACATGATAAGAAATATGTCTCCATTTGCGGCAGTTAATTATATATAAGAAAGGGTATTGGCTACGATGAATATATATAAGAAATTATATATATGAATATAAGGCTGATAAGGAAGAATTATATAATGTGCTTGATGAACTGGCACACAGGGCGTCACGGTATATGAGCCTCTCACAATGGCTTGATGGTATTACAGAATACCTTAAGCAGTGTGATACTCAGCGTAGGAACAACGGTGGAAGGTGTGCATATGCTTACAATGCATGGCTCTAAAGGGCTTGAATATAAGATTGTGATGGTGATGGATGTATGTGAGGGGATAATACCGTATAATAAGGCAGTTCTTGATGAGCAGATAGAAGAGGAAAGAAGACTTTTTTATGTTGCAATGACAAGGGCAAAAGAAAAGTTGTATCTTCTGTACCCCAAGCAGAGGTACAACAAAGATACAACCCGTTCACGCTTTATAGAAGAGCTTCTTACTGCTCGTTATCCTCTTCTTCGTACAGATCTTCATACTCCATAGCATCTAATTCTTCGTCAAATGCTTCAGATACAAGCTCATATTCTTCATCAGATTCAATATTCTCAAGTACAGGTTCGTTGTCGCCTTCAACCTTGTATCTGTAAAGATATACCTCATCGTTGTCTGCAGCTTCACCCTCAAGTGGAAGAAGTGCGATATAGTCGTTATCTCCAGCAGGGAATATGCGTATTATTGCACATTCACATTCGTGTTATCGTCAAGCATAAGAGTTACTGTGTTATATTCCTGATTATTATTCTCCATAATGTCTCCGTTCTGCCAGTAATGGCTTTAGTATTTTCTCTACTCTAACAAATATTATGTATAAAAGCAATGAAAATAAAGAAAAAACACTTGCTATTTTATTATGTAAGGTGTATATTATGTATAAGTTAATAATTTAAGTCAAAGGGACGATTTTAGCAACAACGCTAGGATTGTCCCCTTTTTGGTTAAATTAATAGCATTTACAACGAATATTATAATCTGGAGGTTCACGCCATGGATAAAATCGATAAGAAGATAATTACATTATTACAGCAGAATGCAAGAATGCCATTAAAGGCACTCGCCGAGAATGTTTTCCTTTCATCACCGGCTGTTTCAGCAAGAATTGAGAGACTTGAGAAGGAAGAGATTATTGAAGGATATGAAGTTAAGATTAATCAGTTAAAGCTGGGATATCATATAACAGCTTTTATTAATCTTGAAGTTGCTCCTGTGCAGAAACCGGATTTCTATCCATTTATCAAGTCATGCCCTAATGTTGTTGAATGTAACTGTGTAACAGGCAATTATTCAATGCTATTAAAAGTTATGTTCCCAAGTACCATGGAACTTGATACATTTATCGGCCAGCTTCAGAAGTTCGGAAGAACAAGTACACAGATTGTGTTTTCAACACCTGTTGCTCCAAGAGGTATTGATGTTAATCAGGAGATGCCTACAGATAATTAAATTCATCAAAAGTTCATAATTATTTAACCTATTAACACTGTCAGACACTTGCTGTTCTGGCAGTGTTTTTGTTATAATTATCTGAGTTTAAATTTCGTGTTACGAGGAGGTATTATGAGTAAGGCTTCAGATATATTAGATAATGTAAGTAAGGTGATTGTGGGTAAGAGAAATGTTTCAGAACTGGTTCTGACAAGTATTATTGCCGGTGGACATGTTCTTCTAGAAGATGTTCCAGGAACCGGTAAGACTATGATGGCGAAAGCATTTGCAAAGAGCATTGATGGACAATTTTCAAGAATTCAGTTTACACCAGATCTGCTTCCTTCAGATATTACAGGTGTGCATGTGTTTAACCAGAAAGAGGGTGAATTCGTATTCAGAAGAGGTCCGGTATTCGCTAATGTTATTCTTGCAGATGAGATTAACAGGGCAACACCTAGAACACAGTCAGCATTGCTTGAATGTATGGAGGAACATCAGGTTACTGTGGATGGTGAATATTCTAAGTTAGAAGAACCATTTGTTGTAATTGCAACACAGAATCCTATTGAGACAGCAGGAACTTATCAGCTTCCTGAGGCACAGCTTGACAGATTCCTTATGAAGATTAACATGGGTTATCCAAAGAAAGATGACGAGGTACTTATTCTTAACAGATTCTTAAAAGAAGATCCTTCTAAAGGACTTTCAACAGTTGCAACATGTGAGGATATTGCTGTAATGAAGGAAGAAGCGAAAAATGTATATGTTCACCCGGTGCTTATTGATTATATTGTTGAATTGGCAAGGATGACAAGACAGCAGGATAATGTATCAATCGGTGTAAGCCCGAGAGGAACTCTTGGTATGCTCAATGCGGCGAGAGCATATGCGTATGTTGCAGGCAGAGATTATGTTGTACCAGAGGACATCAAGATACTTGCACCTGTAGTATGGGCACACAGAATTGTGTTACAGACAGGTTACATGAATATGGATAATAAAGAACAGATTATAGAACATGTTGTTAATAACACAGCAGTTCCTACTGAAGATTGGAAGAGATAATGAATGTATTATTGATGCTTATTGGTGTACTTATAGTATATCTGGCAATTAAGCTTGTATTTCGTTATAACTGGAATAAGGGGCTGGGTGTCGCTCTTGAATTTGAGAAAAAAACATGTTGTAAATGGCGAAACAGTTAATGTTGTTGAGGTTATATCCAACGAAAAACGTCTGCCGCTGCCATGTGTGAATCTTAAGTTTCAGGTGGACAGGGAACTTGAATTTCCTGGAACAGATACTAATTCAAGTGTGTCGGACCTTGCATACCGCAATGATGTGTTCTCATTTCTGGCTAATCAGAGAATTACAAGAAGAATTCCTGTTAAATGCAATCACAGAGGTGTGTTCAAAATATCAGGCGTACAGCTTACATTTGCCGGACCATTTATGAATGAGATTAATGTTCTCAAAGTGGGTAGTACCTGTGAGATAACAGTTTATCCTAAGACTGTGGATAGTAAGAGATTCAGCTTTATAAGAAGCAGAATATCAGGAGAAGCAGAATGTAAGAAATATATGCTTGAAGATCCATTTGTGTTCAGAGGAATAAGAGATTATACAAGCAACGACAGCCTAAAGAATGTGAACTGGAAGGCAACAGCGAGAACAGATAATCTGTGTGTTAATGAATATAATGAGTCAGTTAGCCGTAATGTATGTATTCTTCTTAATCTTGAGGATGATGGAATGCTTACATATGATTCGGTTAATGAAGAAGCAATAAGTCTTGCAGCTTCTGTGGCAGAAGAGTTCATCAGACAGGGAATTAATGTCTCTCTAATTAGTAATGCATGTGATGTTGACACAAAGGAAGCAGTTGGTATAAGAGAAGGAGCAGGAGTTGGACATCTTGGAAGTATTAATACTGTACTTGCAAGAATGGATTTAAAGCTTGAAAAAGAAGAGTTTGCAGCGCTTATTAACAGAACATTTATAGAAAATGTTTCTGTCCAGAGTAGTGACAACAGTGTATATGTTGTTATATCAGCGAGCAGAAGAAAGAAGCTGCAGCAGACTATGCAGAAGTTTGAGAAAAAGTATGGACAGGTTATATGGATTGTTCCATATATGACTGGTGGAGAATACAGCCTTGATTATTGTGGTATCAGACCAGAGGGCTGGGAAGTGAAATAAGTTTATCAGGAGATAACATATGAATGAGTCGGGACAAGTTTATAAGTATAATAAACTGAGAACAATAAGAACATTGACAGATATAATAAGCCAGTGTATTGTAGCGTTCGCATTTTCTGCATTTGTTATATTGGGACTTACGAATAAATCTGACAGTTATATTATTGCAACACTGCTTATGGCAGTTCCGGTTATTATAACTTATGTGGCAAGAAAGAATATACATAAGAATTTTCTATTTATGCTGATTCATGCTGCTTTGCTTATAACAGCCATTATAATTGGTAATGGAGATGCAGAGTCTACAGCATATTTTGTAAGTGTACTTGCTGTGTGTATAAGGTCTGTAAGCATAAGAGTGGCTAATGCAAGAAAAACTGAATATATGAATGAACCGCTTTATGGGAATCAGTTTGCTGATGTGACTCAGGAAGATAAGAAAGCTGCCTTGCAGGCAGGAGAGAGAATGTCACCTCTGTATTGTGTGGTTATGGTCGCAGGAAGTCTTTATGGCGGTTCAGCAGGCAACAGACTGCTTGTTAACTATGAAACAGTATTATTTGTGCTGTTTGTTCTGCTTGCTTTTCTTGCAAACCAGTTAAAAGAGCTTAATTCTCTGTTTATAAGTAATGCTGGCAAATCAGAATTTCCTGCTGAGAGAATTACAGGAATTAACATGATAATGGTCATGGTTGTGTCAGGACTTATGATTCTTGGCATGATTCTGTTCTATAGTGGGGATTATGGCAATATATTTACACTGATTGGTTCAGGTTTTGTAGCAGTTGTAAGGATAGTGCTGAAGCTGTTCTTAAGACTTATAAGAGAGAAAGAAGAAGTCTCTACGATGCCCGAAGATTCCGTGAATCCAGTCACTGATGATGATGTGGTAAAGGGAGATAACGACCTTGCATTTACTGATAATCCTGTTATGAGTGCATTATTTACAGCATTTGCAATAGTTCTTGTAATTGCACTTGTTGTATTTATTGTCTATATGATTATCAGATATGCCAAGAATTTCAAAAGTCACAGGATAATAATGGTGATGAGATTGAATTCATTGGCAATGACAGAAGAACAGAAGCAAGGATAAAGAGACGTCAGCGAGCAGAAGAAGCTAAGAATATGCCTGTTAATATGCAGTACAGGAAGGCATTCAGAAAAGCAGCAATAAAATCATCAAAGGCAGCCAGGGATTCGGATGGTAAATCACTTGAAAATATGCAGCCACAGGACATAACAATAAACAGAATAACTAACGATGCTGATGCTGCAGACAGAATTACAGCAAGTTATGAGAAAGCAAGATATTCTGATAAGAATATTTCCAAAGAAGAACTTGAATTTATGCTTGACTTTATAAAAAATGACAAGTATAATAAGCGTACATAATAAGTAAATGCTGTGAAGAGGACTATTAGATAGGAACCAGAGTCAGAGAAGTGCCGGGTGGTGCGAGGCAGTCGAAGGAACTTATTGAACTCGCCTTGGAGCTGCTACCTGAAATCATTATGAGAAGTAGGAGTAGCCGGAAGCCAACCGTTATAGTGGACAGAATATAATGCAGCACATTTGTTGTACGTATTCAGTGAGTGCATAGCATAGCTATGAAGAAGAGTGGTAACGCGTGAGATTTATCTTTCGTCTCTTTGGGTGGAATTGCCCATGGACGAAAGATTTTTTATGCTTATCTTTAAGGAAGCCTTTACTTATTAACAATATATATTTATATTTTCAGGAGGTTTTAGGAATGTTTGATTACAGACAGTATGAAAGAGGCTATTTTATGCCACCAGTTAAGTGCAATGACTGGGTTAACAAGGAGTATGTTGATAAGGCACCAATCTGGTGTTCGGTTGATTTAAGAGATGGTAACCAGGCTCTTGTTGAACCTATGAGTCTTGATGAAAAGCTTGAATTCTTCCAGATGTTAGTTGAAGTTGGATTTAAAGAAATTGAAATTGGTTTCCCTGCAGCTTCTGAGACAGAATATGAGTTCTGCCGTACACTTATTGAGAAGAATATGATTCCTGATGATGTTACAATTCAGGTTCTTACCCAGGCAAGACCACATATTATTAAGAAGACATTTGAAGCCGTAAAGGGTGCTCTGAGAGCAATAGTTCATGTATACAATTCTACTTCATTAGCACAGAGAGAACAGGTATTCAAGAAATCTAAGGAAGAAGTTAAGCAGATTGCTATTGAAGGTGCTAAGTTATTAAAGGAACTTGCTGAAGCTGATGGAGGAAACTTCCTTTTTGAATACAGTCCAGAGAGCTTTACAGGAACAGAACCAGAGTATGCACTTGAGGTATGCAACGCTGTTGTTGATATCTGGCAGCCAACACCTGATAAGAAATGTATCATCAATCTTCCTGCTACAGTTGAGATGTCACTTCCACATGTATTTGCAAGCCAGATTGAATATATGTCTAAGTACATGCACAACAGAGAAAATGTTATTATTTCTCTTCATCCACATAATGACCGTTCGACAGGTGTTGCTGATGCAGAGTTAGGACTTCTTGCAGGAGCAGACAGAATTGAGGGAACACTTTTGGTAATGGTGAGAGAACAGGTAATGTAGATATTATTACACTTGCGATGAATATGTATATGCAGGGTGTTAATCCTGAACTCAATCTTTCTGATATGCCACATCTTGCAGAAGTATTTGAAAGACTTACACAGATGAAGATTGATGACCGTCATCCATGGTGTGGTAAGCTTGTTTTTGCAGCTTTCTCAGGTTCACATCAGGATGCTATATCTAAGGGAATGCATTACAGAATTGAAAATGATCCTAATAAATGGACAGTTCCATATCTTCCAATTAATCCAGAAGATGTAGGACGTACATATGATTCAGATGTTATAAGAATTAATAGCCAGTCTGGTAAGGGTGGTGTTGCTTATGTTCTTGAACATAACTATGGAATGGTTGTACCTAAGGCTATGAGAGAAGATCTGGGTTATGCTGTTAAGGATGTATCGGATGTTAATCATAAGGAGCTTTCAGCAGATGAAGTTCTTGAAATATTTGAGAAGAGATATAAGAAATACACACCAGTATTCAAGATTTCTGAAGTACATTTCAAGCAGATTAATGGAATACAGACAGTCGTAACTATTAATGAGAATGGTGAGAAGTACAATGTTGAAGATGGTGGTAATGGTCGTCTTGATGCTGTAAGTAATGCTCTTGCCAGTCATTTTGGAAAGCCTTGTGATATCTTCTGTTATGAAGAACATTCATTAAAGAAGGGTTCTGATTCTAGTGCCATTGCATATGTTGGTATTACAGGAGAGGATGGAAAGAATTACTTTGGTATTGGTATTGACCATGATATCATCAGAGCTTCTATTGATGCGTTAGAGTCAGCTATGAACAGAAGCCTTGAAGCATAATATTTAAATTGAATAATGTGTAATATAACCCATGTCCGGAACGTATACTAGAATGATACTGATTCAGGATATGGGTTGTTTTATTAATGTAGAATTAAAACCCCCAAAAGGGGGAAGCAGTACTTTGGTACTAATGCTATTATACGCTGAAGAGGGAAATATAGTTAAGGGGAAACTATTGGTTCAGACATTTTTGGAGGGATAGTAATGTTTTTAGAAAACGATTAAGTGGTTTGGATGTAAAGATTAAGAAAACTGCAGTTGGCGTTCTTTTGGTTGCAATAGTTGCAGGTTCTGTGTTTGCTGGTACGTCTTTAAGAGCTGGCGCATATTCAAAAACACAGGATGTCCTTAATGAATTATTAGGAGCAGCAAAACCTTACGGTGTAGTTGCTGAAGAATTTAAGAATGGTAATCACAATCAGACATGTTTCGCGACTAACAAGCTTGTAATAACAGATCAGTGGATGAGTGCATGGCTTGATATGAGCGTTGGAACAACATATATCAAGAGTTTTGATAATTCTGGTTCATCAGAGGTTAATGTGGATAGGAATGCATTTAATAATCTTGTGCTTGGAACTGATTATGATTATGAACCCAGAGAGAATAAATATTATATTAAGGATGCTAACGGAAAAAGAACAGGTGCTGTTATTAATGTTGCTAACTGCAAGGATACAATCAATGTTTATTATGCAGAGGATTATATGGATGTAACTGCAGCACTTGATAATGTATACGATAATTTCAAGGCGTATTCAGATACACCAGATTCGGAGGCTGATATAGTTATTGGTGCTTATGATGATAGAAAGATTGATCTTGCTTCATTTAAGAATAAGCAGATTGTAGTGGTAAATATGTATGCTAATAATTATATTGACTGGCAGGAAAAGAAGTTTCATCTTATTATGGAGAAGGACAGCTCAACATAACAAATAAAGCACAGGGACAGTTTGTTATCATTAATCTGCTTGGCGGTGATGGTGATGCAGACATTAAAAGATTCAGCATTAATGGAAAGAATACAGGCGGATTAACAGATGTTGATGTATCAGACACGGTTATTTTCAATGCTGTTAATGTAACTGGTAATATTAATATAGGTGAGGTATGTGGTATAGTTGTTGCACCAAAAGCAGATATTACTTTAACATCTACATGTAATGGAAGAGTAATTTCTAAGTCATTTGTTAATGTCAATGGACAAATGCATTTTATATCAGATAATCAACAGCAGGAGACGACACAAAAGGAAACAACATCTGTAGCACAGTCTTCAGCAGAAACAACAAAGTCAGAAGAGACAACAACTGCACAGGGAACAACAAAGTCAAACGAGACAACAACTGCACAGGAAACAACAAAGTCGAATGAGACAACAACTGCGCAGGCGACAACAAAGTCGAACGAGACAACAACTGCACAGGAGACAACAAAGTCGAATGAGACAACAGTTGATGCTGGTAAGGAAACTAAGCCGACAAAACCAGAATCAAACGAAACAACAGCTGTTAATGAGACAACAAAGTCAAATGAAACAACAGTAGATTCTAATAAACAGACAAAAGAACATACAACTTCATCAACTCATGTCACAAAGAAGACTGGTGAAGTTGCAGGAGATGAAGAATTAGTTACAGGAAAGAAGATGAGACTGTTGATGGCTCAAGAGTCAGAAAAACTGGTGAAGTTGCGGCTGATGAAGAGGTTGTAAAGACTGGTGACAATAATCATGTATGGGTATATATTGTGATTCTTGTAGCAGCAGCTGTTATTTCTGGAACTGTTATTGTGATAAGCAAAAAGAGCAATAAAAGATAATAAATGTTAATGATATCAGAGAGGCACAGCAGTAATGTTGTGCCTTTTTATTGGGGTGGTATTGAAGCACTCTGCTTTTTTATGCTATAATGCAATATGTATGAGTCGAAGTAGGCTTTGAACACAAAATACAGTGAAGAACAAGGAGATGGAAGTTTTATGAAACATTTGATACTTGCATCGGGTTCACCAAGACGAAGAGAATTAATGAGTCAGGTAGGACTTGATTTTACTGTTGTTACAAGTGATGCAGATGAGAATATTAAAGAGATGGAGCCTGAAGATTATGTAAGAGAATTATCTTATATTAAGGCACAGTCTGTATTAGAGCAATATGCAGATAAAGATGATTCTGTAATCGTTATAGGTGCAGATACTATTGTTTATCATAAAGGAGAGATTCTTACCAAGCCTAAGGATGAAGAGGATGCATTCAGAATTCTTAAGTCTTTAGAAGGTCAGATACATCAGGTGTATACAGGTGTAACTATATGCAGCACACATAAGAATGTAAGTTTTTATGAAAAGACTGATGTGTGGGTATATGATATGACTGATGAGGAAATCAGGGATTACATAAGCACAGGAGAGCCTATGGATAAGGCTGGTGCATATGGTATTCAGGGAAAATTCGCAGCATACATTAAGGGTATTGAAGGCGAATATAATAACGTTGTCGGTCTGCCTGTTGCAAGACTTGTACATGAGCTTAAAACATTTTAAGGAGAAAATATATGGTTAAATTCGTAGCAAGTGACCTTGATGGGACATTGCTTCTTAACGGAGCACAGAGCGTCGACGAATCTGCTATACAGTATATCAATAAACTTGTTGACAAAGGCGTTATATTTGCACCGGCTAGTGGCAGGCAGATAACGAGTCTTAAGAGACTTTTTGGGGCTGTCAGTGATAAGCTTGCATATATTGCAGAGAATGGTGCACTTGTGGAATACAAGGGTGAAACTATTGGAAAGACTGCGATGGATAGGAAGCTTGCGTTAGAGATAATTGAGGATGTAATTGAACAGCCTAATTGTGAGGTGCTTGTATCAGGAGAACATACGGCATATATTAAGCCTAAGTCTCAAGAATATTATTACAGGATGACCAAGGTGGTCAATTATCATACTACATTAGTTGATAAGTTCACAGACATTGACGAGGATATATTAAAGATAGCTGTGTGTGATATGACAGGAATTAAGAACTCTAAAGAACATTTTATTAACAAATGGAGTGATAAGGCTTCAGTACTTGTATCGGGGAGAACTTTACTTAGACCTTATGGACACTAATGTTAATAAAGGTAGAGGAATTGAGCAGATACAGAAATATTTCAGCTTAAAAACCCGAAGAATGTATGGCATTTGGTGACAACTATAATGATATTGCAATGCTTGACAGGGTGTATTACTCATATGTTATGGAGAAAGCTGTAGATGATGTTAAGAAACATGGGGGTTTCGTAACGGGATGGGTAGAAGGAACATTAAGAGAGCAATTTAAAGAGATAAGATAAGGAGATTTAAGTTATGGATAAACATATTGATGAGTGTGCGAAGGTGTTTTTAAGAGATCAGAAACAGCTTTTCGATGAGCCTGTTGCATATGATTTAGAGGAAGCTAAGGAATTCTTAGAGGACTGTATGGCGGTATACTGCAAGGATATTAAAGAATTAAGAGAAGTGATGGATGATGAGGGAATGGATGTATCTGACTTAAGCAATGATGAACTTCTTGAGCAGTTAGAAGTATTCAGGCTTGATAATGGCGGATATTTCTTCGTGGAAGGATAGTACAGATGCGTATAAATGTTGTATGTGTAGGCAAGATTAAGGAAAAGTTTTATACCCAGGCAGTTGAAGAGTATTCTAAGAGACTTTCAAGATACTGTAAGCTTGATATTGTTGAACTACCTGATGAGAAAACACCGGATAATGCAAGTGATATAGTCAATGAACAGATTAAGAATAAGGAAGGGGAGAGAATCCTTTCTGCCATTAAAGATGATGCTTATGTATGTGCACTTGCAATAGAAGGGAAAATGCTTGATTCTGTTGAACTATCAGAAAAGATTGAAAGACTTGGAATAGAAGGAACAAGTAACATAACATTTGTAATAGGAGGCTCTTTGGGACTTGCAGATGCAGTACTTAAGAGAGCTGATTATAAGCTGAGTTTTTCAAAGATGACATTTCCACACCAGCTTATGAGAGTTATTCTTTTGGAACAGATATACAGGGCTTACAGGATTATGAAGAATGAGCCATATCACAAATAATTAAAGAGGATAGAATATGAAAAGAAGAAAAAAAACATTTATTATATTAGCAGTTATTCTTGTTGTAGTTCTGTTAGTTGCAGGATATATTAAGTTCTTTAATGGACGTCTGATATATTTCACAACAGGAATGAAGAGCGGTGAGCTTATTAAGACAGCAGGACAGAAGACAACTAATACATGCGAGGCAGATATTCTCATGTCTGATGTGAAGAAGGAATATGAGGAAATGTTTGGCAGTAATATATGGAGAGAGAAAATTGGTGATGCTGATTTTGAAAGCTATATTAAGGACCAGATTAAGAGTAAGTTAATGCGCGTCAAGGCTATGAATGTTAAGGCTAAGGAACGCGGTGTTGTGCTTGGAAGAGAAGAAAAAGATTCTGTGGGTAAGGCTGTTGATGCATTTTACAATGAATTAACTGAATCGCAGATAAGCAGTACAGGAATAACTAAGGATAAACTGAATACAATGTTTACTGAATTTGCAATAGCACAGAAACTCTACGATGACCTTACTTCCAGCATGGATATTGAAGTAAGCGCAGATGAGGCAAGAGTTATTGATATCCAGTATATTGTATCAGATTCAGAGGAAGATATTAATAAAGCATATAATCTTGTGAATTCAGGAAGTTCATTCTTTGCTGTTGCCAAGGAGTACAATGCGGATGGCGAATATGAGTACGAACTGAAACGTGGCGAGATGGATGCAGCATTTGAAAAGCAGCATTCAATCTGTCTACTGGTGAGATGAGCAGTATAGTTGAGTCAGCAGGCAGATATTACATTATAAGATGTACATCGGATAATGATAAGGCTAAGACTGAGGTTAATAAGTCTGCAATTCTTGAAAAGAGAAAGTTAGAGCAGTTTAATACTGATTTTGAGAAATATGAAGCTGGTATATATATGGAATTTAATAATAGCGAATGGAAGAAATTAAGTATTCAGGATGCGTATACGTTGGGAAGCAGCTTTGAGGATACTTTCAATGCGTATTTTGGAAAGTAAAGAGGAGAGTAATTAATAATGGCAGCTAATAAATATGATGCTAACAGTATATCTATACTGGAGGGCCTTGAAGCGGTTAGAATGAGACCTGGTATGTATATTGGAAGTGTCGGAACAAAAGGTCTTAATCATCTTATATATGAGATTGCGGATAATTCAGTGGATGAACATCTTGCGGGTTTTTGTACACAGATAAATGTAACTCTTAATGATGATGGAACAGCAACTATCAAGGATAATGGACGAGGTATTCCTATCGGAATCCATCCTAAAGCCGGAATACCTGCGGTTGAGGTTGTATTTACAGTACTTCATGCAGGCGGCAAGTTCGGAGATGGCGGATATAAGATATCAGGAGGACTTCACGGCGTTGGTGCATCTGTAGTTAATGCACTTTCTGTATGGCTTGAGGTTGAGATAAGAGTTGATGGTGGTGTGTACAAGCAAAGATACGAGCGTGGAAAAGCAACAGCGCCACTTGAAAAGATTGGTACATGCAGAAAAAAATGATACTGGTACAACTGTTACATTTCTTCCTGATGGAGAAATATTTGAAAAGACAAGATTCAAAGCAGACGCGATAAAGAGCAGGCTTCATGAGACTGCATATCTTAATCCGGGGCTTACAATTGAGTTTGAAGATAAGAGAAAGGGCAGCGAGGATAAGGAAACTTTTCATGAGCCTGACGGACTTAAGGCATATATCAAAGACCTTAACAATGGCAAAGAGACAGTATGCGATATCGTCTACTTTAAGAAGAAGCAGGAAGATATTGAGGTTGAAGTAGCATTTCAGTTTGTTAATGAATTTGAGGAAAATATTCTTGGCTTCTGTAATAACATATACACTCAGGAGGGTGGAACGCATATTACAGGCTTTAAGACCAAGTTTACAATGATTATCAACCAGTATGCGAGAGAACTTGGCATCTTAAAGGATAAGGATGCGAATTTTACAGGTCTTGATGTAAGAAATGGTATGACTGCAGTTGTTGCAGTTAAGCACCCTGCACCAAGATTTGAGGGACAGACCAAGACCAAGCTTGATAATCCGGATGCTGGTACAGTTGTTGCAAATGTAACAGGAGACGAGGTACAGCTTTATTTCGACAGACATTTGGACGACCTTAACGCTGTAATTGCATGTGCTGAAAAATCTGCGAAGATACGAAAAGCAGAAGAAAAGGCTAAGACAAATATGCTTACAAAGCAGAAGTTCTCTATAGACAGCAACGGAAAGCTTGCCAACTGTGAGAGCAAGAATCCGGAGGAATGTGAGGTGTTCATTGTTGAGGGAGATTCAGCTGGAGGTTCAGCAAAGACTGCAAGAAACAGAAGAACTCAGGCAATTCTTCCAATCAGAGGTAAGATTCTTAATGTTGAAAAGGCAAGTATTGATAAGGTACTTGCCAATGCCGAGATTAAGACAATGATTAATTCATTCAACTGTGGATTCTTAGAGGGCTACGGTAATGACTTTGATATTAGCAGATTAAGATATAATAAGATTATTATCATGACTGATGCCGATGTGGATGGAGCACATATTGATACACTGCTTCTTACATTTTTCTACAGATTCATGCCTGAGCTTATTAATCAGGGACATGTATATATTGCTACACCACCTCTTTATAAGGTTGTTCCTAAGAAGGGCGAGGGTGAATATCTATATGATGACAAGGCACTTGAGGATTACAGAAAGAAGCATACGTCAGGAACATTTACACTTCAGAGATACAAAGGTCTTGGAGAGATGGATCCTGACCAGCTATGGGAGACAACTCTTAATCCTGAAACAAGAATTTTAAAGCAGGTTGAGATTGAGGACGCAAGGCTTGCAACTGAGGTTACAGCAATGCTTATGGGTACAGATGTACCACCTAGAAGAGAATTTATATATACGCATGCTAATGAAGCTGAGATTGATGCGTAAAAGCTAAAGGAGTAGAAAATGGCTGAGAAGATTATAAGGACTGAGTATTCTGAGGTTATGCAGAAGTCCTATATAGATTATTCCATGAGCGTAATTACAGCAAGGGCACTTCCTGATGTAAGAGATGGTTTGAAACCGGTACAGAGAAGAGTGCTGTATGCCATGGACCAGTTGGGGCTTAATTACGACAAGCCTCACAGAAAGTCTGCACGTATTGTCGGTGATGCAATGGGTAAATATCATCCACATGGTGACAGCTCAATTTATGAGACACTTGTTGTAATGTCACAGGATTTTAAGAAGGGCATGGCACTTGTTGACGGACACGGAAACTTCGGTTCTATCGAAGGTGACGGAGCTGCCGCTATGCGATATACAGAAGCTAAGTTAAAAAAGTTCACACAGGACGTATATCTTGCTGATCTTGATAAAAATGTTGTGGATTTCGTGCCTAACTTTGATGAGACAGAAAAAGAGCCTGAGGTTCTTCCTGTAAGAGTACCTAATCTGCTTGTAAATGGTGCAGATGGTATTGCGGTTGGTATGACAACTAATATCCCTCCACACAATCTTTCAGAGGTTGTTGATGCAGTATGTGCATATATGGATAATGAGGATATCACAACAGACGAGCTTATGCAGCTCTGCCCTGGACCGGATTTTCCTACAGGTGGAATTGTAATTAATAAAAGCGAGCTTGGTGCAATATATGAGACTGGAACAGGTAAGATTAAGTTAAGAGGCAAGGTCGTATTCGAGCCTGCCAAGAACCGTTCTGAGAAGGACAAGCTTGTTATTACAGAGATTCCATATACAATGATTGGTGCTAACATAGGTAAATTTATATCTGATGTAGTAAGCCTTATAGAAACTAAGAAAACTACCGATATTGTCGACATTTCCAATGAATCTTCTAAGGAAGGAATAAGAATTGTCCTTGAACTTAAGAAGAATGCAGATGTCAAGAACCTTGAAAATCTTCTTTACAAGAAGACCAAGTTGGAAGATACATTTGGCGTAAATATGCTGGCTATCGTTGATGGAAGACCTGAGACCTTAGGTATTAAGGATATAATAAAACACCACATTAATTTTCAGTATGAGCTTGCTACAAGAAAGTACACAACACTTCTTGAAAAGGAGAAGGTTAACAGGGAGATTAAAGAAGGTCTTATACGGGCATGTGATATAATTGACCTTATTATCGAGATATTACGAGGCAGTGCTAATCTTAAGATGGCTAAGGACTGCCTTGTTAATGGTAATGTTGAGGGAATCAAGTTTAAGTCAGAGCAGTCAAAAAAGCAGGCTTCAGGTCTTGATTTCACAGAGAGACAGGCTGGTGCAATATTAGAAATGCGTCTGTACAAGCTGATTGGCCTTGAAATTCTTAATCTTCAGAAAGAATATGATGAATGTGTCAAGAAGATTGAGAAGTATGAAAAGATACTTGGCAGCAGAAAAGAGATGGCTAAGGTTATCAAGTCTGACCTTCTTAATATTAAGAAGGAATATGGTGTTGCAAGAAGAACTGTAATTGAAGACGGAGAAGCTGCTGTATTTTAGGAAAAGAAGATTCCAGAGATGGAAGTTATGTTTATTATGGATAGATTCGGATATGCAAGAACCATTGATATGGCTGCATTTGAGAGAAATAAAGATGCTGTATTTAATGAGAACAAATATGTCATTCCGGTAATGAACACAGATAAAATCTGCATATTTACTGATACGGGAGATCTGCACCAGTTAAAGATAAAGGATCTGCCATTCACTAAGTTCAGAGATAAAGGCACACCGATTGATAATCTGTGTAACTATGACAGCTCTAAGGAGATAATTGTGTACATTACTCCATTTGAACGACTTAAGAATCAGAAAATGCTTTTTGTCACAAGACAAGGAATGATGAAGCTTGTAGACAGCGAAGAATTCAGGTTGCAAAGCGTACAGTTGCATGTACAAAATTAGCAGATGACGACAAGCTAATCGGAATGTATTCAACAGACGCAAGAGTAGAGATTTATTCAAAGTTCTCACTTGATGGAGAAATCAAGGAAGAAGAGGTTGTCGAGAGCAACCAGAATGTAATTGTACAGACAGAAAATGGAGTGTTCTTAAAGTTCCCATTAACAGACATTCCAATGAAGAAGAAGAGTGCTGTTGGCGTAAGAGGAATCAAGCTTTCAAAAGATGATTATATAGAAGATGTATTCCTGCTTACAGAAGGTGATGAGTTCACAATGGAATATAAGGGCAAGAGTATCAGCTTTGCCAAGATGAAGACGGCACACAGGGATACTAAGGGAACTAAGATAAGAGTATGATTTTAACGGTTGGGGAGTCGAAGAAGTGCTTCACACCATCACAACTAAGGTAAGCGGTCCTAGTGGCTGTAAATGCCGCCATATACAGAGTTTATAACGGTGCTGGAAATCAAACGCGCTTCGCTTGAACGAGATTTCCAGCACCGAACTTTTGTATATGGCGGCATAACACCCACACGGACAGCTTACAATTTAGTTGTGATGGTGTGAAGCACTTCTTCGACATGACCACCGATAAAAAAGTATATTTTTCTAAAATATAAATGGATAGTTAGTTAAATTGTTTTTGGATTGTCGAGACTACATTTGAAAGAATAATTTGACCAGCGAGTTCACTTTGTTAGTCAGAATATGGTATGGGATTATCCATACCATTTTTTTATACTGGAGACATATGGCATGAATCAAAATCGGTAATTCGTGGTGGTAGTGTCTGTGAGTTAAGCGTTAGCGACAACTGCATGTAAGCTTACCGTGTGGGTGTAAATGCCGCTATATACAAAAGTTCGGTGCAGGAAATCTCGTTCAAGCGAAGCGCGTTTGATTTCCTACACCGTAATAAACTCTGTATATGGCGGCATTTACAGCCACTAGGTCAGCTTTACCTAAAGTTGGCACTAATGCTTAACTCACAGACTGTACAACCCCGAAACTAATTCTCATCCATATATTTATCATATATAGCAATAACCTTATTCATAACCTCTGGACCAGGAGCTCCAAGAGTAAGTCTCTTATCTACACAAGTCTGAAGGCTGATAGTCGTAGATATCTTCATCAAATACAGGGCTTACAGCCTTGTATTCTTCAAGTGAAAGGTCATCAAGTGCAATATTTTTCTCAATGCACATAAGAACAAGCTTACCGACAATACCGTGGGCTTCTCTGAAAGGAACTCCCTTTTTAACAAGGTAGTCAGCAGCATCAGTAGCATTAGTGAAGCCGTTCTTTGCTGAAGCTTCCATTCTCTTGTTGTTGAACTTCATAGTATCAATCATGCCCTTGAAAAGGCTGATGCAGCCTTTGACTGTGTCAAATGCGTCAAATGATAATTCCTTATCTTCCTGCATATCTTTATTGTAAGCAAGAGGAATACCCTTCATTGTTGTAAGGAGGCTCATAAGAGCACCATATACTCTGCCTGTCTTACCTCTTACAAGCTCTGCGATATCAGGGTTCTTCTTCTGAGGCATAATAGAGCTTCCTGTACTGAAAGCGTCATCAAGTTCTATGAATCTGTATTCATTGGAATTCCAGATGCATATTTCCTCAGAGAAACGGCTTAAATGCATCATGATAGTTGATAATGCAGATAAGAATTCAATAAGGTAATCTCTGTCAGAAACAGAATCCATGCTGTTGAGTGTTGGACCATAGAAACCAAGAAGAGAAGCAGTAAGTTCTCTGTCTAATGGATAGGTTGTTCCTGCAAGTGCACCTGCACCAAGAGGGCAGTAATTCATTCTTTCATATATATCGTGAAGTCTGCTTCTGTCGCGCTTGAACATTTCGAAATATGCACCGAAATGATGAGCAACAGTAACAGGCTGTGCCTTCTGAAGATGAGTAAATCCAGGCATGAATGTATGAGTGTTTTCTTTCATGATTCTTAAGATAACAGCCATAAGCTCTTTAAGCTCAGCATCAGTATTAAGAACTTCCTGTCTTGTGAAAAGTCTCATATCAAGAGCAACCTGGTCATTTCTGCTTCGTCCTGTGTGAAGTCTCTTTCCGGCATCACCAATTCTCTCAATAAGAGTAGCCTCCATAAATGTATGGATATCCTCGTATTCATCAGTGATTTCAAGCTTTCCTGATTCAATATCAGCAAGAATTCCCTTAAGACCTTCTACAATCTGCTCACTTTCGCTTTCAGGAATAATTCCCTGCTTGCCGAGCATAGTAGCATGTGCAATACTTCCTTCAATATCCTGCTTATAGAACTTCTGGTCAAATGAAATTGATGCGTTGAAGTTGTTAACAAGCTCATTAGTTTCTTTGGTGAATCGTCCACCCCATAATTTCATTTATAAATCCTCCTTGAATTAAATATCTGTATTTTCTTCATTAAAATTATCTTCTTCATCTTCAATAGAAGAGAGAAGACTGTCAGTAAGTTCATCATCAATATCAGGTGATTCAAGATTCTCGAAATCATCCATATCATCAAGAATAGAACTTTCTATATTATCATCAGACAGTTTCTTAATGTCTTTGTTAGTAAGAGACGGATCATCAAGATATTTTCTGATAACTAACGGAAAATGTGCCATATTTACTTTTCCTGCTTTAATAAAGCAGCTGGCAAGATAAATGCCAATCAATATAATAATGCAAAGTGTAGTAATAACGCAACCCAATATTAAATTAACAGGACGATATTTTAATACAACAGTGTGAGTTCCGGCACTTACGTCAACACATAACAATGCATTTTCCCAGGCATAAGTGTCAGCTTTCTTGCCATCAATATACACAGACCAGCCACCATCGTATGGAATAGAGAATAATATTGCTTTGTCTGAGGAAGCAGTAAGAGTTCCTGTAAATTTAGTATCAGAGAATTTCTCAACCTGATAGCTTTCTGAATTGAGTTTATTGTAAGCCCTGATGAATTTGTCTTCATCGAGTGTGTATACAGAAAGATCCATTCCGCCGGTATCACAAGTTACTTCGACAGTATCTGTGTCGTGGACATAACCAATATCAAGAATCCGGTTATTGCTCTTTATATTATTGTAGGTGTAAGTGGTTGTGTTATTAATAGTAACAGTTACGGAATCAACAGATTTATTCGCAACTGACAGGTACATATGACCACTCTTTGAAGGTGTGATAATACAATCGGCTTCAGTAGGGAATGAAGTAGTATATTCAAATACATCACTTATTCCGGTAAGAGATTGAATAAGAATATTCTGGTTCTCAATACCATTGTTATTCTTAGCCATAACAAGGTCATATGCTGTTGAACTGTTAATCGCATAACCAATAGGAAGTGTGTAATTATTCTTATACACAAATTCACCATCGCTGCCTGTATAATAATTTCTTATATCACTTTCAACTAAAAGTCGGTTAGAAATAGTGTATTTTACAGAGAAAAGAGAATCAGTAACAGCGGTAAGACCATTGCAGCCATATGCATTAGTTGAATTTTCCATTCCTATAAGGTTGTAAAGCTTTGACATCCCTGCATTGCATGTTGATGAAAATGTTGAAACAGTTCGGTAATTATGCCATGCACCATCATTTTTAGAACGCGCTCCAAAAAGCTTATCCATTCTATAGAAGGATGTGTCATTATCAGATACGGTTTTTGTAACAGTCTTTACGGCATCATAATCAAGAAGATATGATGTACGGCTTGTTGTTCCAATACCGGTTGCATCCATATTCATTGTACATTCAATGATTGATACTGAGAATGTAAGCATAAGAACGACAGGAATCTTGAACTTGGCGTTGTTATGAATAAACATTAACAGACCATATATAAGAATAAATATTCCACTTATATATACACTCTTAAATGAATATTCAGTCTCTGAGTTAATAAAAAGTTCTTCCATAATAAGCAGAAGACCAATTGCAATCCATAATGATGCACCAAGCTGCCTGTTAGTAGAATTCTTAAGGTTAATAACAGCTTCATAGCACATTGCAAGCAGGAAGAATATATATATGAATGACTGTCTGCAAGGCAGGCTGTTAGGAAAATGCATACCATGCCATATATAGTTAGGTATATTTAAGTTAAATGCTGTCAGGAAGATAAGCAGGATGACACATTTGCCAATCTTCTCGCGTGCATTGACTTTGCTGCACATAATATAAAGCGGTAGCAGTACAAAAACAGCAACGCCGCAGTATATATTAGGCAGATGGTCCAGTCCTAAATGAACCGGAATGTTGATAAGCTGTCTTGTGAGCATTGATAATATGCTGAAATAAGAAATAAGCTTATCAGGGAATGTCGTGTCGCTTGAGGCTGAAAGTGAAAATGTATAGAATTCAGGCAGAAGAAGACACGCTCCCAGTCCACCGGCAAGCAGTGAATATACACAGAAATTAATAAATTTCTTCACATACTGCATAGGGCTTTTAATACCGTTATAAGCAATCATAAGAACAACATAGTAAATCACTACTGAAAGGCATACCATGATTGCAATATAATAATTAGTAAATATACATAATCCGAGAGTTATGCAATAGAATATGCAACGGTTCTCATTAACAAGTCGTTCAAGTCCAAGCATGATAAGTGGAACAAGAATAACACAGTCAAGCCACATGATATTCCAGCTGTATGCCGCAATGAAGCCGGACATACCATAGAACATACCGAATATGGCAGCAATAACATGCTTGTTATTATTGTGTTTGGTAAGATAATACGTTAAAGAAAGACTGCTGCCAGCTATCTTAAGTATTATAAATGCATTCATTATCTCTATAGTGTATTTTTGTGGGAAAAGTGCAACGAACCAGTTAGATGGACTTGCAAGGTAATATGCGAACAGAGATGTGAAGTTAGTTCCCATTCCTATATCCCATGAGTAAGTAAGACTTTCACCATTTCTTATCTTGTGCCACAGTTCTGAAAAAGAATGGTGCATACTGATGGTACATGTCAGACCTCAGATAACATTCGTTTCCCCATGGGAATATGCCTCTTGTATAGTACAGTGCCATCATCATTATAACTGGAAGTACAAAGGCAGCAAGATATGTAAAGTTAGAATTAAGAATTGATTTCTTTGATGAATTCATGGCTTCCCTCCCTTAGCCGGTAATAGTAACATTTTACCAAAGAACGAAAAAAGTGTAAACAATTATAGGCAAATTAGGCTTGTATTCGATAGTACAATTTTGTAAAATAGAAAAGTACGCAAAAGGAATCTCCAAAGGGTAATGCTTAAGGAGAGTGTACATGGAATACAGACAATTATATAAAAACACAAAAGGGCTGTACAATACGGAATATGTGCAGTTTTTTCTGATTATAACCGGATTGATATATCTGGCAGGAAGAAAGAATGCTTCAGTGTCAGAGAATACATTTGCAGATAATGTCGTATCAAGTAGTATAGAAGACAGCTGGCATATGGAAAGTGAATCATCAGTTGAAGACATATATGTGTATATATGTGGTCATGTTAATTCTCCAGGTGTTGTAAAGTGCCTGAAGGGAACAAGGCTGTATGAAGCAGTGGCAATGGCTGGTGGAGCTGATGATTTGGCTGATATGTCTGCAGTTAATCTTGCAGCACTTGTCGCTGATGGGGAAAGGATATATATTCCGGCATATGGAGAGAATATTTCTGTTATAGAAGAACAGACAGAGGGGATTGTTAATATTAATAAAGCTACAGAAAGTGAGCTTATGACACTGCCGGGAATTGGAAGTTCAAGGGCGGAAGATATAGTAAGATACAGGACAGATAATGGCAGATTCCAGACAATAGAAGATATAATGAAAGTGTCTGGAATTAAGGAAGCAGCATTTAATAAGATAAAGAATTATATTTGCGTATGATAAGATGCATATGCATAGAAAGTAAAAAGGAGTAGATTATGGCAGGCAGAGTTTTAGTTGTTGATGATGAGAAAATGATTGTTAAGGGACTTAAGTTCAGTCTTATGCAGGATTATAGTGTTGTAGACTGTGCATATGATGGTGAAGAAGCTCGAGTATGCTAAAAACAATGAATATGACATAATCCTTCTTGATATTATGCTTCCCAAGCTTGATGGATTATCAGTATGCCAGCAGATAAGAGAGTTTTCAGATGTGCCTATAATTATGCTGACAGCTAAAGGCGATGACATGGACAAGATTCTTGGCCTTGAGTATGGTGCAGATGATTATATTACAAAACCATTTAATATTCTTGAAGTTAAGGCGAGGATGAAAGCTATTTTAAGAAGAAATGCTGTGACAGAGAAGAAAGCAGCAAAGAACAATATTATTAATGCGGGTGATATGAAGATAGATTGTGAAAGCCGTAATCTGTATATTGCAGGAAGACCTATTAATCTTACTGCTAAGGAATTTGATCTTCTTGAATTGTTAGCAGTTAATCCAGGAAAGGTATACAGCAGGGATAATCTTCTTAAAGCTGTGTGGGGACAGGATTATTCAGGTGACGGCAGAACGGTTGATGTCCATATGAGAAGACTTCGTGAGAAGATTGAAGATAATCCGAGTGAACCAAAGTATGTTCACACTAAGTGGGGAGTAGGTTACTATTTTAATTTAATAAGATTAAAAAAAGAAATGACCATAGGAAAATCTTTTTTTGACAGAGAATTTGAGTCATTTTTCAGGTTCATAAATAAATATTCAACAAGACAGTTCGCAGTTATGGCGGTAATAGTTGCAACAGCGGTAATCTGTACATTTGAAGGTTTTGAGTATATTTACAGGCAGTCTGTAATTACAAGACAGACTGCGGTTATACAGAATGAAGCGGTTCTTATTGCAGCAGAATATTCTAATTATGAAAGTCTGGAAGCAGCTGAGAATAATGATATGAACAGCAGACTCAGCAGTTATTCGGCACTTAATCAGATAAGAATAAGAATTGTTAATCTTAATTATGTTGTCAGTGTTGACACATATTCTATTGATACTAATAAGACAATTCTTAATCCAAGGGTATTCGATATATTCAGTAATCATAAGAACAGTTCCGGCTATGATAAGAAAACGGGTAATATACAGGCTGCTGTTCCGGTATACAATGATTCAGGTACATTTATAGCCGTTCTTGTAGCTGATCTTGATTACACAGAGATAGATGCAATGTTTCACGATGTGAACAGTCAGAATAATAATATTAAACTGGTTATTATAACAATATGTCTGGCATTACTTATCGTAGGCATATATTTTCTTAACCGGCCTGTAAAAGGGTGCTTGATATTGTTTCAAATGTAAGTGCAGGGCATACTGATGAAAGAATCCCTGTCAGGAGTTATACCGAAATACGTGAGATTGCAGATGATTTTAATAATATAATGGACAGAGCTAATGAAACAGACCAGTCCAGAGCAGAATTTGTTTCGAATGTGTCACATGAATTAAAGACACCTATAACCTCGATTAAAGTATTGGCGGAGTCTCTTAATACGCAGGAAAATGTGCAAATAGAAGTGTATCAGGAGTTCATTCAGGATATTGTAAGTGAAATAGACAGAGAAAGTAAGATTATAGAAGATTGACTTACTCTTGTCAGAATGGATAAATCTGTTGCAACACTTAATATTACATCTGTTAATATGAATGATTTGTTAGAGATGACCCTCAAGAGAGTTAAGCCATTAGCACAGAAAAGAATATTGAACTGCTTTTTGAAAGTTTCAGACCGGTTGTTGCACAGATTGACGAAGTTAAGATGACACAGGTTATATCCAACCTTGTTGAGAATTCTATCAAATACAATGTCGAAGATGGATGGGTACATGTTTCACTGAATGCAGATTATCAATATTTTTATATAAGAGTTGAAGATTCAGGCATAGGAATACCAGAGGAAAGTATTAATAAAATATTTGAAAGATTTTACCGGGTAGATAAGGCAAGGTCGCGTGAAACGGGCGGAACAGGACTTGGACTGGCTATTGTAAGAAACATAATTCTTATGCATCATGGAACTATTAAGGTTCATAGTGAGGAAAATATAGGAACAACATTTACAATGAGAATACCTCTTAATTATGTTGAAAACCAGCAGTAATGCAGGCGGAAGTATGCCATTGGACATATTTATAAGCTGTTAAGAATATCAGGATAGGAAAGGAGCAGTTATGATGGGACATATAAGGAAAGCTATTATGAAATTGACATCCGTTATAATTGTTATTGCAGTAACATTTATAACTGTTTCATGTTCTTCGCAGAAGAAGGGAACTGCATATCCTGTATATTTTCTTAATGAAGACGGAACATCACTAACTGAAGGCAGGGTATACATCGAAAGTCAGGATGCTGTTTCAGTTGCAAATGAACTCCTTGAAAAAAATGAATGTTGCAAAAGGCAGACATACAAGCATAATTAAGCCGGTGTCTGTATCGCAGCCAACGGTTGAAATTAATGGAATATATGCAGGGGTCTATTATGACAGCTCTTATTATGGAATGAAACCAGGTACGGAAGTACTTTACAGGGCAGCAGTTGTTAAAGAATTGTCACAGATAAGTGATGTCCTGTATGTAAGATTTTATGTTGATGGTAAGGATGCTGTGTATGAAGATGGAACAATCATAGGAAATATGAGTGATGAGGATTTTGTAGATACACAGGAAGGTGCTATGGCTGATGTGAAGTGGAAGACGATTAATCTGTATTTTGCTAACAAGTCAGGAGATGCCCTTGTAAAGAACAGCAAGAGAATCTGTTATAATAAGAATGTATCTGTTGAGAAGGTTGTAATGGAACAGCTTATTAAAGGAACAACAGAGTCAGGATGTTACCAGAGTATTCCGTCGAATACCAAGCTGCTTAGTATATCTGTTGTCGACAGGATATGTTATGTTAATCTCAGTCAGGAATTTGCAACAGACATGGTTAATGCAAAGAGCAATGTAACTATATATTCAATTGTTAACTCCCTTTCAGGACTGGAGGGAATTGATGGCGTTAAGATACTTGTCAATGGGAATTCTAATCTGATGTATAGAGATGTAATCAGCCTTGATACAGTATTTCATATGAATAATGAACTTGTAAAAAAAGATTTATCTGATAATTAATCGTTTCTGGAAAGGATATTATTGAAGAGACCATTTTTTGTGGCAGCAGTTATGAGCATTGCTGCAGTATATTTGTCATTATATGCCAAGCCATATATCGTTATTATAGTAGGAATAATGGTGTTTACCGGATTCCTTATATATCTTAAGAAAACAGGAATTCCTGGTTTTTATGTGATTTTTATCATGATGTTTCCAATTATGTGCCTAAGAACTGAAGTAAGTATGGAAAAGCTATGCTATCAGGGGCAATTGTCAGATAAAACACATATTGCTTATGTAAATGGATACATAGCAGATATTAAACAGTCAGAAAACGGTTATGCGGTGTATATAAGAAATGCCTTTGTTATGCCGGATTCATGGGGCAAGCAGTTTAAAAGCGGTTTGGTAGTATACTCAGAGAAAAGATTTGCCAATCCGGGGGATGAAGTTAAGATTAAAGTAACATTAAAGGATTTTAATATACCATCTAATGAAGGGCAGTTTAATGCCAGAAAATATTATACATCACTTGGATTTAATTATTGTGCAGATTTGTCAGATATTGTGAATATACAGTCTGGAAGTAGTTATATTTCCAGTATTTACAGATTTGCAGATTCCATAAAAAATATTTACCAAAATGTATATTCTGAGCAGAATGCAGGAATTATGCAGTCAATTGTGCTAGGTGACAGGTCAGGGCTTGATGATGATGTTAAGAGAATGTATCAGAAGAATGGAATTTCCCACATTTTAGCCATAAGTGCACTTCATGTTTCGCTTGTTGGAATGTTTATATATGACTGGTTAAAAAAGAGAATTGGGAGAATTGCATCTGCATGTTTTAGTACATTTCTTATAATTTCATATCTGTGCATGACAGGTTATAGTGCATCTGCCAGCCGTGCTGTAATAATGATTCTTGTATATATGCTGGCAGGCGTGCTTGGAAGAACCAGTGATATGGCTAATACATTAGGGATAGCAAGTGTTATTCTTCTGTGGATTAATCCATATAATCTTATAAATTCAGCTTTTTTTGGTTGTCATTTCTTGCTGTGGCAGGAATTATATATATTAAACCCATACTGTCTGATGATAAAACTATTCTTATATATATAAGACGTCCTGATAAAAAGAATGCAGGATTTTTTCAATTAATTTTATTCAGAATCGCAGATTCGGTTATTACAGGCATGTGTGTTACAATTGCGACACTTCCGGTAATTCTTATTATATCTGGGCAGATTCCTGTAATAAGCCTGTTTCTTAATGTTATAGTAATTCCACTTATGTCGTTGATAATGATAAGCGGTATATTTACGGGAATTGCTGGCATGCTATCTCTTGAAGCAGCATATTTTTTGCGGGAGCAGGTGGATATATTCTTGATTTTTATTATAAGCTGTGCAGTTTGTCATCACATTTTAAATATGCAGTCATTGTTACGGGAACCCCTGATACTGCAAGGGTGTTTTTATATTTTACAGTTTTAATTATATGGATATGTGTACATGTTATATTAATGAACAAGAAGATTGATGCTGTATGTTTTGCTTTATTAGTATGTGTGCTGACAGGGCTTCGTTACAATATTGATTCAGATATGAAGATTGCCATGCTTGACGTTGGGCAGGGGGATTCAATTGTTATGCATACTAAGGATGGCATGAATGTATTGTTTGATGGAGGAAGCACAAGCAAGAAGAATGTTGGGAGATATACCATATATACTTATCTTAAATATTGTGGGGTAAGAAGTCTCGATTATGTGTTTATAAGTCACCCGGATAAAGACCATGTTAATGGAATATATGAATTGATTGAATTGTGTGATAACACATTTGAGATAGGTACTGTTGTACTGCCGGGAATCAGGCAGACTACGGCAGTAAAGAAGCAGGATTGTGATGATATGTCGAAGTTAGAGAGAACATTGAAAGCTGCTGGTATTAATGTTGTTTATGCTGATGCGGGTGACAGTATTAAATCGGGAGAATTCTCGGTTAAGTGTATGCACCCATGCGAGGGTTATGATTACGAGTCAGCTAACGACTATTCTGCTGTATATCTTGTGGAATATGGATATTTTTCTATGCTTATGACAGGTGATGCGGAAAAGAAGGCAGAAAAGTGCATTGTTGAGGATGCCAATAGGATGGCAGGAGATTCTGGTGAATCAGCACGGTTTATGTCGGTTAATATATTGAAAGTCGGACATCATGGAAGTAAGGGGCGAGTTCAGAAGAATTTTTAAGTTATGTAAAGCCTGAAAATGCATTGATATCTTGTGGGGCAGGTAATTCATATGGACATCCTCATATGGAAACTTTACAGAGATTGTCGGGGATTGGAGCAAAGGTGTATAGGACAGACGAAAGTGGAGAGATTGCGGTGCGTGTCAGGGATGGTTCGTATAAAATTGAGGTGTTTAAAGCTTTGAAAGGATAGAACTGTGAAGATATATAACAGGTTGTGAGAAAATATTTTTAACTTGAACCACTTGTACATATCTGATACTATTGTTTAAGATTAGAAACGGAGGCAGCAGGTTTGAAGGTCATAAGTGATGATATTAAGAAGGGTGAATTTAAGAGTGTATATCTTCTGTATGGAGAGGAAGAGTATCTTAAGAAGCAGTATAGAGACAGATTAAAGAATGCTATAGCTGGTGATGATACAATGAATTATTCATATTATGATTCGGATAATGCCAGCGTTAAGGATATAATTGATGTGTGTGAAACACTGCCTTTCTTTGCCCAGAAGAGACTTGTTATTATGGAAAATACCGGTTTTTTGAAAAGTTCTAATGATGAGCTTGCCGATTATATTAAACATATTCCTGATTATCTTGTTGTTGTTATGGTAGAAAAAGATGTGGACAAGCGTAATAAGGTATATAAGGCAGTTGATTCTGTGGGATATATATGCGAGATGAAGTCACAGACAACTGCTACTCTTGAAAAATGGATAGCAGGGCTTCTTGCTAAGGATAATCTTAAAATAAGCAGGGAAGCATGTGATTTGATACTTGATAAGACAGGTGCAGGCATGGATTATATAAGGCAGGAGACAGAGAAGCTTGTTAGTTATTGTCAGGGAAGGGATGTTGTGACAGTAGAAGATGTAGAGAAAGTATGTGCAACACAGACAACAAGTCATATATTTGATATGATAAGTGCAATTGCAAATAAGAAACAACAGCAGGCACTCGATTTATATTATGATTTGTTGGAATTAAAAGAACCTCCTATGAGAATACTTTATCTTATAGTAAGGCAGTTTAACGGAATATTACAGGTGAAAGATCTTATGTCAAGGGGGATTTCAGGTAAAGAGATTGCATCAAAGATAGGAGCAGCGCCATTTGTTGTCGGTAAATATCAGGCACAGGCAAAATATTTTGAGATGAATACACTACTGGATGCATTGAATGAATGTGCTAAAACTGAAGAAGCAGTTAAGCAGGGAAGGCTTAATGACAGGCTGGGAGTAGAGCTTATTATAATTAAATACAGTAAATAAAAAAAGAACCCGGTGCGAGTGGGTGTCAGCACCGGGTTCTTTAAATTATTAAAATTCTTAGTAAGCCATTGCGTTAACAGCTTTAGTAATGTGAGATACTTTTCTTGCAGCAGCGTTCTTGTGGAAGATTCCCTTAGAAGCAGCCTTCTCGATCTCAGCTATAGCAACAGGGAGAGCTTCGTTAGCAGCAGCCTTGTCACCAGCAGCAACAGCAGCCTCTACCTTCTTGATATAAGTCTTAACTCTAGACTTAATCGCCTTATTTCTCTCAGCTCTTACCTGACTTGTAATTACTCTCTTCTTAGCAGATTTAATGTTAGCCAATCCGTACACCTCCAAATCATAATTCAATAATAATATCTGTTTCGCATTAAAGCCGGACACGGACGATCTAATGTAAACATACTCACACATTTTATAGTACAAACATCTATATGTCAAGAACCAAATAAAGATTTTGGTATAAAAATTTCATTTTTCTGCACAATATGTTGGGGAGGTGATGTGAAAAATGGATAATATAGTTGTAAGAACTGACCTTGCAGTAGAGGCAAATGAAGAAGCAATGAATGGAACAGGAAAACTGAGGGGGATAAGATTAAGAGAAAGCAATAAATCAAGGATGGGAGTGAAGGTCACAGAATTGCTGGTGACAAATCATTTGGGCGAAGCCGCGATAGGAAGACCCAAAGGAACTTATCTTACTATAGAGGCAGATGATATTGCAAGTGGGGACGAAGAATATGCAAAAGAGGTTATATCGACATTGGCAGGATATATATTTAAGCTTTTAAAGCGTATGAATAAAAATGTCAAACCAGAAAAGATTCTTGTTATTGGACTTGGCAACAGAAATATAACATCGGATTCATTAGGACCTGAGGTTGTAGATAATATTTGTATTAAGATAAGTGAGGGCGATGAGACGGGAGTATGCACACTTAGTCCGGGGGTTATGGCACAGACAGGTATTGAAACTGCAGGAATTATTAAAGGCGTTGTAAGTCAGATAAAGCCGGATGTATGCATAGCAATAGATGCTCTTGCTGCAAGAAGTGTGAACAGATTAAATAGTACTATACAACTTTCTGACCAGGGGAATTAATCCTGGCTCAGGTGTTGGAAATCACAGAATAGGAATAACAAAAAGACAATATAGGTGTTCCGGTGCTTGCAATTGGCGTGCCTACTGTTATAGATGCCGAAGGGATTATTCAGGGGCAGGAAAATGTATGTAACCCCGAAGGACATTGATTCAGACATTAGAAACATAAGTATCATAATATCCAAAGCAATTAACCGTGTTGGTGTTCATATTCATGGCTGATGTGAATACAATATAATGGTAATGCAAAGTAAGGAGGATATATGAGTGATAGAAAGTACAGGCCTGTGTATATGTTTATATTCATGGGCTTAATGCTTATGGTAATAATGATGAATTATAGTTTTAATCTAATATATTATATTCAGAACAGAATTTATGAAAATGCAGTTAAGACATTGTTTCCTGTAGAGACATATTTTGAAGATAATTATGATGAAAATGCAGGTTCGGTGTGGGTCGATTCGGAATATGTGTTTAGCATGGCAAAGGAGGATAAAAAACCTGCTACACAGACGGATGAGGGGTCGTGGAGGCAGGCGCTGAAGTTTGTCCTTTGCCTATACAGGAAAATGCAGCTGGAAATGTTTATAATATTGCAGATTTAAATAATTATGATTTTCTTATGAAGTTCTATACAGTCACATCCATCACAAGCCTGACAACACAGATAATGCGTCCGGAGGAATTTCTGGCAAAAGACCTGTCATTAGAGAAAAATGCGGATTCTCCGCAGATTCTTATATTTCATACACATTCACAGGAGGGATTTATGGATACGGTTGAAGGAGATACGTCTACAACAATAGTTGGTGTTGGAGATTATCTAACAGATATACTCACTAATACATATGGTTACAATGTTTATCATGATACGAGTGTGTATGATTATATTGATGGGAAGCTTGACAGAAGCAAGGCTTATACATATGCAGAAGAAAATGTGACAAAAATACTGAAAGAAAATCCGTCAATTGAGGTTGTAATAGACCTTCACAGGGATGGTGTTCCGGATACTACAAGACTTGTAACCGAAGAAAATGGAGTAACAATGTCAAAGGTAATGTTTTTAATGGAATAAGCTACAGCAAGGCAAAAGGAGATATAGGCTATCTTTACAATGCAAACAGAGATGATAATCTGGCAATGAGTCTTCAGACGTATCTTTTAGGAGAAGCGTATTATCCGGGGCTGTTACGGAATATTTATATTAATGCATATCGTTACTGCCTGCATATGAAAGGCAGGTCGATGCTTATAGAAGCAGGAGCACAGACTAATACAAGTACAGAGGTTAAAAATGCGATGATACCGGTGGCAGATATGCTGGATAGATTACTTAGTGGTGAAAAGGCATATACGGAGTAACGCGGACGGCAGAGCAGGCGCCCCACAACAAAAAAAACAAGACAGCGAAGCGCATCTTGTTTTACCTCACATTTTCCCTATAATGGGCGGTGGAGATATTCTGTCGCCCATCCCACCACACACGATAGTGTAAAATGGCATATGAAATTAATGTATGAATGGGGAAAAAAACCTATTAAAGCTTCTAAAGGTGATGAAATAGTAGGTTTATTGAGAGAAAATTCTGAGGATAATTAATGCGGATAAAGAAAATTGCCTACTAAATTGATGATTTAAGCCAAAATAGTAGGTCTTTTTTGCTGATTAGAACTGTCTGATATTATAGACATATAAGAAAAAGACCTACTAAAAGTGTGAATAGTGTTTATCTAGTAGGCGTTTTAGTTGAAAAAGAAGAATTACAAACAAACTAACAATGAGGAAAAGACCTACTAGATTGCTAAATATGATGAAATAGTAGGTAAAGGAGGTAAAATATGAGTAACAACATTTTAGCAGATTTACAGCCACAAGCTGTCTTTAAATATTTTGAACAGATATGTGCAATTCCACATGGTTCTGGTAATGTGAAGCAAATAAGTGATTATCTGTGTGAATTTGCAAAAGAAAGGAATCTGTGGTTTAAGCAGGATGAAAGTTATAATGTGATAATTAAAAAGCCGGCAAGTAACAGCGAGAGCAAGGCTGCACCTGTTATTTTGCAGGGACATATTGATATGGTAGCTGTAAAACGAATGATAAGGTTAAAGATATGGAAAAAGATGGTCTTGTCCTTTATATAGATGATGGATATGTCAAGGCTGACAGGACAACCTTAGGTGCTGATGATGGAATAGCAGTTGCTTATGCGCTTGCTATATTAGACAGCAAGGATGTGTGTCATCCGCCGATTGAGGCTGTGTTTACGGTAGACGAGGAAATTGGAATGCTTGGCGCTGAGGCAATTAATACTGACTGTCTTGAAGGTAAAATTATGCTTAATATAGATTCGGAGGAGGAAGGAATATTCCTTTCAGGATGTGCAGGAGGAGCAACTTTAAAGGCTTCTTATCCATTGAAAAATCGGACATCACAGGAACGCAGATGTCTATTAAAATTAATGGCCTTACAAGCGGACATTCTGGAACAGATATAATATGCCAGAGAGCTAATGCTAATATTCTGATGGGACGTCTTCTTTTTGCTGTTAAAGAATGTGTGAATATTGTAAGCATATCTGGTGGTGAAAAGATAATTCTATAGCTCCATTTGCTGATGCGGTTATAATGACACAGGAAGCAGATAAGGTTGCAGAGCTTCTTAATAATACTGCAGATGTCTTGAAAGAGGAGTATTCGGTTACTGACCCACATCTTACCATCAAGGTGAATTGTGAAGGTGAAGGCAGCACTTTGGCATGTGATGATGCGACAACACAGATGCTTATAAATGTGCTTAATTTTATACCTGATGGTGTTGTTAAGATGAGTAATGATATCAAGGGGCTGGTGCAGACTTCACTTAATCTGGGGGTTGCAGAGCTGGCTGAGAAAACATTTGCAGCAACCTACTTAATAAGGAGCAGTTCGCAGAGTGAAAAAGAATATCTTACTGATAAGGTTGGAAAAATGACTGAATATCTTGGTGGAACTTATGAACTTAAAGGTGTTTATCCAGCATGGGAACTTAAGAAGAATTCTGCAATCAGGGATATGCTGTGTGAATCTTATAATAGACTTTTTAATAAAGAGGCTTTGGTGGAAACAATGCATGCAGGTGTTGAATGCGGTATTATGGCTGCAAAGATTGATGACCTTGACTGTGTATCGTTTGGCCCTGATATAATTGATATCCATACTGTAAAAGAAAAATTGGATATTGCTTCGACACAAAGGACATGGGAGCTTATAACTGACGTTTTAAAACAGTTGGCATGAATAATTGAATAATACTATATATTGTGTTAGTCGTATCTGGTAAAATGAGCTGAAAAAAGCTTTTTTATACCAGATACGACATTTTTTATACCAAATGCGACATAAACTCAACAGAACATGACAAAACATATAGAATACTATATATATTGTTGACAGAGATTTGCTATTAATATACTATATTACTTGTACAAAACATTTATTAAATTCCGTGCGCAGGGGATAGGAAACATTTGAAAGGAAAAGGTATATGGAGTATAAGGAATTTGTGGAATATATTAAGATGAATGCAGGGTATATAGCTGGAGAAGGTGGTAATATTACTATTAATCATGTGATTAAGAATAATGGCTGTGAGATGGATGGGCTTGTTATTATGGAGAAGGGGAAAGACATCGCGCCAACTATATATCTGGACAGCTTTTATGAATTGTATACGAATGGTGAGAATATTAAGAACATAATACGACAGATAGAGGTTATATATGAACAGAATAAGAATAATGTTACATTTGATGTAAATATTCTTAAGCATTTTGACACTATAAAGGACAAGATTGTTTATAAGGTCGTCAATTACAGAAGTAATGAAAACTGCTCGAACAGGTGCCGCATAAGAGAATACTTGACCTTGCTGTGGTGTTTTACTGTCTGCTTGATAATGAATATGGAAGAAGTGCAACAGCATTAATATATAATAACAATCTGAAAAACTGGAATGTAACTATTGATGATGTGTATAAAGCTGCTTTGAAGAATACACCGGATCTGCTTCACAGTAAGATTAGTTCAATGGCCGCACTTTTTGAAAAAAATGTGGTGTTAATGTGGATGGAGAGGAAGTTGATTTAAAAGATTATGTTCCGTCTGATATGTATGTGCTTACGAATGAAAGCAAACTGAATGGTGCAGCCTGCATATTATATGAGAATGTATTGTATGATTTTGCGCAGAAGCTGGGAGCAGATCTGTATATACTACCTTCATCAGTGCATGAGGTTATACTTCTTCCTAAGCTTTCGATGTTTGAGAAAGATGAACTTGTTAATATGGTAAAGGAAGTTAATACAGAAGGGGTTGCTGCAGATGAAGTCCTTTCTGATCATGTATATGAATATAACAGAACAGAAAGATTGATAACTATGTAGGGACAGAATAATACAATAATGTACATGATGGGATTCGAACCCACGATCTTCCGCTCCGGAGGCGAACGCTTTATCCAGCTAAGCTACATGTACACAACATATAATAATTTATATGCTTATATACTATACATTATTAAATTAAAACCCGCAACAATTGAATTAATTTTTTTTCTTTTGTTAGAATTAATACATCTGTATATTGATTTGAACTTATCAGCAATGAAGATAAGAATTGGAGGAAACATGTCAGAGCGTATTAATAAATATCTCAGTGCCCATGGAGTCTGTTCAAGACGTGAAGCTGACAGAATGATACAGGAAGGACGTATCACAATTGATGGCAGAATTGCAGTTATGGGTGAGATGGTAGAAGACAATACAATTATATGTGTTGATGGCAGGAAAGTTGACAACACCACACCACCACAGGTAGTCATAGCTTTTAATAAACCTGTAGGAATTGTATGTACAACAACTGATAAACAGGGAAAGAATCACATAGTAGATTTTATTGGATATAAGGAACGCATATATCCTGTGGGCAGATTAGATAAAGAGTCTGATGGCCTTATGCTGCTTACTAATGATGGCGACATGATGGACAGGCTGCTTCGTTCTGTAAATGGTCATGAGAAGGAATATATCGTATCAGTTAATAAACCAATTAATAAAGAATTTATAAAGAGAATGTCAGGAGGAATATATCTTAAGGAACTCGACAGAACTACAAGAAAATGTGTTGTGGAAAAGATATCAGACAAGACATTCAGAATAATTCTTACACAGGGGCTTAACAGACAGATAAGAAGAATGTGTGCGGAATGTGGATATAGTGTAACTAAACTGACAAGAATAAGGATTATGAATGTGGAATTAGGGGATTTAAAGACTGGTGAGTACAGGGAACTTGACGGTAAAGAGCTTAATACACTTTATGAGCAGATATATAAGCAGATAGAAACAGTCAACATACAGGCTGATAATTAAGGAGCGGATTATGGATTTATTACAGGAATATTCAGAACTTAAGAAGACGATAGATTATCATATGGATAGATATTACAATCAGGACGAGCCGGAGATAAGCGATTATGAGTATGATAAGCTTATGATAAGGCTTAAAGAGATTGAGAAAGAACATCCGGAATGGGTGACATCTGATTCACCTTCACAGAAGATTGGTGGCACTGTAAAAGAGAAGCTGGGGTTAAGGTCACACATAATGTACCTATGTTATCTATTGAAGATGTGTTTTCAGAAGATGCAGTGTGTGCATGGATTGATAAGGTTCATGCCATGCATCCTGACTGCACATTTTCAGTAGAGACTAAAATTGACGGTTTAAGCATGAGCTTAAGATATGTAAAAGAAGCAGATGGGAAGCTGCATTTGCAGTTGGCAGAGACAAGAGGAGATGGTCTTATTGGTGAGGATGTGACAGCTAATGCAAGGGTAGTGGGGGATGTGTTACAGGTTATTGACCTTCCTTATGATTCACTAGAACTTCGTGGCGAAGTGTATATGAGCCATGAAGATTTTGAAAAAAAATATAATGAAGAACAGGAAAGACTTGAGAAAAAACAGCTGCTAATCCAAGAAATCTTGCGGCCGGAACATTAAGACAGCTTGATACTTCAATTACGAAGAAGCGAGGTCTTAAGATGTTTATCTTTAATGTACAGGATGGACCTGATGTGATTATGGAAAGTCACGGCAGGGGAATGGATATATTAAAGGCAGCAGGTGTACCGGTTGTATATCATAAGATATGTAAGACTAAGGAAGAGGTTGTCAGAACAATTGACGAGATAGGAAGAATGAGAGAAGAACTTCCATATGACATTGACGGTGCTGTTGTAAAGATTGACCATATCGCATTCAGACAGGAGTTCCCTGCAGGAAGCAAGTATTCAAGCGGTCATATTGCATACAAATATCCACCGGAAGAAAGGTTATTGTTATGGATGATATTCTTGTAGATGTGGGAAGAACAGGAAAACTTACATTTACAGGGATATTCCATGATCGGAAAACCGGAAAGCCTGCAAGGCTTTGTGGTACAAAGTGTATCAAGAGCGACTCTTCATAACCAGGATTATATTACACAGATGAATGTAGGTATTGGTGGGGAATATAAGCTGTTTAAGAGTGGAGAGATTATTCCTAAGCTTAATGGATGTGTAAAGGCACCTGCGCATGTATTTGAAGCGCCAAAGGTATGTCCTGTATGTGGGGAATCTCTTGTACGAGAAGAGGACACAGCAGATATAAGATGTGTTAATCCGTCATGTGCAGCACAGTTGTCAAGAACAGTAGCATATTTTACATCTCTTGACTGCATGAATATCATGGGGCTTGGTGAAACTCTGGTGGATGCTCTCATAAAAGATGGCTATATACACAATTATGCTGATATATACACATTGAAAGAACACCGTGATGAACTGATTGAGAAGGGAATTATAGGAAAAGAGAAGAATACTGATAAGCTGCTTGCAGCTATTGAGAAGTCTAAACAGAATACACCAGACAGACTGCTTACTGCACTTGGAATAAGAAATGTCGGCAAGAATACAGCCAAGCAGATTATGAATTATTATGATAATCTTATGGCACTTGCTGATGCAGGTGAAGAAGAATTGCAGAATATTCCTGATATAGGCACAGCTACAGCCAAATGTATATATGATTTTTTCCATGATGAAGCTAATATTGAATTGATAGCTAGGTTAAGACAGTCAGGGCTTAATATGCAGATGCCAGAGAAAAAAAGAAATGTCAGATAAGCTTGCAGGAAAAACGATTGTTGTAACAGGAAGCTTTGATAATTACAGCCGTAAGGATATGGAAGAACTGATTGTTTCTAATGGAGGTAAAGCAACTGGAAGCGTCAGCAAAAAAAGACTGATTATCTTGTTGCAGGAGAGGCAGCAGGCTCTAAACTTGATAAGGCTAATTCACTTGGGGTTAAGGTGCTTACGATTGATGAATTTATGGAAATGATAAAGTAGAGAATTAACAGGTTGATAATGTTATATATGTCTAATATAATATTAATAGAAAACAATTTGTTAAAGAAAGATATGGAGGTGATTATGTATGGCTACTTCAAGCATTACCAAGAATTTTGTTGTTTCAGGTAAGAAACAGGTTGAACAATTCGCTGATGCGATTGAAATGTCATATAAAGAATCTCTTTCAGAATCAAGTCCATCTTCTTGCAGATACAGAGAAATACATGAAACAGATGAAGTATACAGAGTAATGGAGAAGTGGAAAAAATTATATGGAGGATGATTTTTTTGTATTAAATATCAGAGAATATATAAAAATGGGAAAAGCTGGAGAAGACATGCTCAGGCAGGTTTTCTCCAGTTTTAAATGTGAGAAAAATCTTGATGTTGAAAGTTTTCTTACAGAACAATCTATAGATTTTACAAAGAAAAACCAGTCGGTTACATATATTGTGATTTCGCCAGACAAGAATAATATAGTTGGGTATTTTACAATAACAATTAAACCAATTACCGTTAATACAGATGAATTTAGTAATACAGTAAGAAGAAAAATTGCAAGGGTAAGTGAACAGAACTCTGATAATGGAAAATATTCGTTGTCAGCATATTTGATAGCACAGTTAGGCAAAAATTATGATGATAGTATTGGAAATACAATTTCGGGAGACAATTTGCTTTCAATTGCGCTTGGAAAAGTAAAAGAACTACAATATATGGCTAGTGGGATGGTTGTTTTTCTAGAATCTGAAAATAAGGATAGATTATTAGATTTTTATGAAAAGCAGAATGGTTTTAAAAGGTTTGACACCAAAGTTACAAAAAAATATAAAGAAAACTCACATACTTTGGTTCAGTTATTAAAGGTGATATGATATAATCAGACAACAATGATAACAGAAAGAAGGAACAGTAATGCCAATTAAGATTCAGAGTGATTTACCAGCTAAAGCAGAATTGGAAGAAGAAAATATATTCGTCATGGACGAAAACAGAGCTATTTCACAGAATATAAGACCTTTGGAGATAATAGTTCTTAATCTTATGCCTATAAAGCAGGACACAGAATTACAGCTTCTAAGAGGGTTATCTAATACACCTTTACAGATAGATGTTACATTTTTACAGATGTCATCACATGTTTCAAAGAATACATCAGCTTCACATATTAAGAAGTTTTATCAGACTTTTGAAGAGATTAAGAACAATAATTATGATGGAATGATTATTACAGGTGCACCTGTTGAGAAGCTTGAATTTGAAGAGGTTAATTACTGGGATGAACTTATAACAGTAATGGAGTGGTCTAAGAAGCATGTTACATCAACAATTCATATATGCTGGGGTGCGCAGGCAGGATTGTATTACCATTATGGTATTAAGAAGGAATTACTTCCGAAGAAGCTGTCAGGTGTGTACAAGCACAGGGTTATGAATAGAAAAGAGCCTTTAGTAAGAGGCTTTGATGATGTATTCATGGCACCACATTCAAGATATACACAGGCAAGCAGACAGCAGATTCTTGACAATCCAAGACTTAAAGTACTTGCTGATTCAGATGAAGCAGGAATATATATTGTTCTTGGTGATGGCGGGAAAGAGATACTTGTTATGGGACACCCTGAATATGACAGATTAACTCTTGATCAGGAATATAAGCGTGATATTGACAAAGGAATTGAGCCTGACCTTCCAGTAAATTATTATCCTGATGACGACTGCAACAGAAAGCCATTGCTTTCATGGAGAAGCCACGCCAACAACCTCTATACGAACTGGTTGAATTATTATGTATACCAGATAACTCCTTATGACCTTAATGAAAGTTATGATAATTACTGTATTTAAGGGATTTGAGGCTTGATTGCTGGGATTCCTGTGAATTGGTAAATTGTCAATATCGTGGCATAAGCTGGCATAATTTGCAGTATGTTGGTGTGATGGTGGAGACAAAATGGAGACAGTTTGTTTTCCGTGGAGACAACTATAATAATATATTATGGATAAAGATGCTCATTGATACAACTTAATATTAAGACATATAAATAAGTCCATGTACTTGTATTTTACAGGTATGTGGGCTTATTTTAGTGTCTTAAAATGTGTAGATGATAAAATACTCATATAAAGCATAAAAGGTCAAATGAAACAGAAGCTTATTAAAATTATAGTTATAAAAAGGTGTTTAGTTTATTTGAAATCTAAAGTTAATATTTGTGTGATAACTTTTTATGATAGTTTCTATTGAAATTAAAAATCCTCCTATTGAAACTAAAAATACAGTTATATTTTCAAGAACAGATTTGAAACCTGTTGGTGTAGGGGTATCGGTGTTAAATAATTTAATTTTGAGTTTTTTGAAAAGTGTTTTTATTAAGATAATAAAATCATCTAATTTAGATGAAAAATACAAGCAACTAATAAAGGCAAAAACAATGCCAAAATTATTTTAAATATATTTTTATTTGTTATATGTAATAAATAAGATACTGAATATAAAAACATAGGGAAAAAGATAGCAAAGCGAAGTAATTCACAACTGATTTTTTAGAAAACTCAAATCCACGCAAAAATATTAAGAAAAGAGCAAATCCTATACCAGAAAAATTTGAAAATAAATTTGAAAGAAAAGCATTATCTTTATACATAAATGATAATATGGTTTCAATAACACTTGTAATAAAAAAGAGTAGAGATTATCTTATATTTTATATTATCATCACAACCATATAAAATTTTAAATATTTTTTTTAAAAGTGTTTTTCATAAATGTACCTCCATAAACTAAATATACTATATTATATCATAAAAAATTAAAAGTTTATATAGTTAGTGATTTTGTTGAATAATCAAAAAAATGAATGTTATGATTGTAGTAATGAATTTAAAAGAGTTATAAAAGAAGTAATAAATAAACTAACAACAAAACTTTATCAATAAATGAGTGTTATATAATTAAATGCAAATGATGAGTAATCATGGGGATAAATTAAGTAAAAGTAGATATATTATAGAAAAAGAAATTAATTTCAAAATGGGCATATGGTAAACTTTGAATAGTAATAATTTATGTAATATAGATTAATTATATGCTCAGTTATTTAAAATTAAAGACTGAGGTGATAGAATATAATTGAAGAGAATAAAGAAAATGGTTTGATGTACAAGAAGGAGGGGAAGAATATGGCTGTATTAGCGAAACCGATTAATAGAATATCTGTTATAAAAAGACAAGAATCCCAAGAATTTGTACGTGAATTTAATCAGAATAAAGTAACAAATGATTTTTTAGAGTCTTGCAAGAAAGCTGGTAAATTATTTGGCAAAAGAAAATAAAAAAGAGCATGATATATCTGCATGGATAATGAGGGGTATTATAGATTTTGCATATTCTTTATTAGATGAAGTAATAGGGTTTAAGGCTTTATTCTTACATTCTCTTCCAGAAGCAGAAGGCTTTTTATGGAGCAAATGTGTTTAACCCAGTAGAGATTGATATGCAGCCTTTGCATTGCTGTGATTCAGAATATAAGCCGATGTATTTGGCGTTAAAAAGAGGTGCATATGAATTATGATAAATAAGGTATATTAATTTATTTGGTATGCCTTATGCACATCCCACCCTTTTAAAAATCCCCAATCCCATGTTATAATCATTAATCATCAGAAAACGGAGATAAGAACATGAGCGTAGTAACAGAAAAGTCAAAGTGCAGAATTCTTAAATTAGCATCAATGCTTGCGGTAACTATGGGAATTATAATGGCATTTTATGCGTTTTATATTATGTCGGAGCTATATTCATTTTCAGCAACAGAGCAGGGAAAGGCATTATATATGGCTGTCAAGCTGCTGAATATAGCATTTATAGCAGTTATTGTGGAAGGAGTTTACTTTGCAATTGCTGGATTTTATGGAATGACCAATATAGGTGCTGTTGATGCTGTAAAGAAAATCAAAGTTTATGGAATTGTTATGACTATAGCAGGAGTTGTTGATTTAATAATAGTATTTGTGGTATCTAAGTATTCAATAACTGGTAACACGCTGATTCTTATATGCCTTCCAGTTGTAATAGGGATTATGTATCTTGCATGTGCATTTTATAATGAAAAGCTTATAAAGAATAATAATGGTGTGGAAGGTGATGGCAATGATTGATCCGAATGGAATAATGCCACTTAATTTCTTCAAATACAAGGGTGTGTATACAGGACAGCACAATGGAATGAGATATATGCTTAAGCAGACAGGAGAAAAGCCTGATTTAAAGCTTTCTGCGTGCGTGTGGCGCGGACCATATGCTTCATGTGCTGTTAAGGAAGAAGATAAGACGACAGAGATATTTGAACTGACAGAAGATGGTCGTCTTGCTGCCGTGGAATGGATAAGGCAGCAGTACGAATCCAGACTTGACTATTGGGAAGCGGCACCGTCTATAAAGGACGCTGTTCCGATTGTTCATGAATAAAGAGAATAATATATACAATGCAGCATATGGCGGCACCGGTAAGCAGGAGAGTGTATTCTTCTGCTTCTTTTTATTATAAGACCAAATACAATTCGGCATATAATTCTTGATGAAAATATAGATATGACCGCAATACATAATGGCACAATTATACTGCCAAACGGGTCTGGCTGGATGTTCAGCTTCTTGTATATATTAAAAATGTAAAGCAGACTCATGCATATGTTGCTAATAAGAACACCATACAGATAACCGGTTATGCCAAGCTTTGGAATAAGCAGAAATACACAGGCAAGCCGGATGATAATTCCGGTTATATTAATTATGAATGTAAGGGCGGTATGTCCCATGCCATTAGTCACGCTTGTAAGGCTGATTTTTTAAGTAGAGGAAAGGACACAGCCATGAAAGAATGCAGGTGTATATGTATACAGAGTCTTCGTGGAACATCATTGCACCTAGGCGCGCACCATAGTTAATGAATAAAAATATGCTTATAATGCCGAGACTCAAACACATGGAAACTGTTCTTTTTACTGTCACAGCAAGATGGTCAGACAGGACATTCGAACTTTCATCAGATACCTTTGGAAGAAGCATAAGTGCAAATGAATTAGCTGCCGTACATGGAAAAAGTACAAGTGGAAGAGCCATTCCTGTAAGTATACCAAACTGGCTTATTGCATCATCTTTGGACAGTCCATGCATGCACAGGATTGCGGGAATAAGAATTGCTTCTGCCCCTTCAAGCAGATGCAGAACAGTCTGATTGGCGTTAATTGGAAATGCATATTTAACAATATATCTGTATTCACGGAGTGAACAGGAGAGCTTCTGCGTCATGCTTTTATTATGAATGGAACGGAAAAACAGCGGAATAGCACAGTATGTGGCAGCTGCAAATTCACCGAATATATTACCGGTAACTGCGTCAGCAATTGATATTGTTGATACATTTTTTGCGCACATAAAGTATAATAGTGCCAATACGCACAAGCTGTTCGACAAGCTGTGAGGAGGCTGGCAGAAAAGATTCCTTCTGACTGTAATAGTAATTAGATAAGCAGTTATGTATGCACATGAATGGCAGAGAGATTGCAGTTATACGGATTATTCCCTCACAGCGGCTTTCCATAAATATATGGTTTGCAATGAAATCGCTGAATATAAGAAATAAAAGCATAACGGCAATTGAAAGAGAAATAGTAATCTTTAATACGCAGAAAAGCCATTTCAGAGATGGAGATGATGCTGAATATTTTGAAACAGCTACAGAAAATCCACTGCAGCATACTGCAAATGCAAGCGCAATAAGAGGTATGCACATCTGGAATAGTCCGACTCCTGCAGCACCTGTATAATTAGTGAGAAGTATCCGAAAATAAAATCCGAGCAGTTTTGATAGAACGCCGGCAATTGTAAGTATTATGGCGGATTTGAATATGCCACCTTTTAAGGATAATTTATTATTCATAGCAGATACCGCAGATAGACTTATTAACAATATATGCCCTGCCTGAATACAATATTATAAGGAATTGCAGGGCGGAAATATAATGATATATATGGACAATGCGGCGACAACTGCTGTCAGAAAAGAAGTGGCTGAAGCAATGCTTCCATATCTTTTGGGAGATTATGGAAACCCGTCAGGTGTGTACAGGTTGTCTGAAAAAGCTAAAAAAATGTTGTTGAGGAATCAAGAGATATTATTGCAGATATAATAAATGCTGACAGAAATGAAATATTTTTCACCTCTGGTGGTACAGAAGGGGATAACTGGGCAGTTAAAGCAGAGAGCCTGAAAAGGAAACAGGGACATATAATAGTAAGTTCAATAGAACACCATGCGGTGACGGAATCGGCACTGTGGCTTAAGAATTATGGAATAGATGTCACATTTGCACCAGTTGATGAGCAGGGAATTGTTAAGCTGGAACAGTTAGAAAAAATGATTAGAAATGATACATTTTTAGTGTCAGTTATGCTTGCTAATAATGAAATTGGAACTATCCAGCCGATAGAAAATGTATGTGAAATTGCGCATGAGTATGGTGCAAAGGTTCATTCTGATGCAGTGGCGGCATTTGGACATATTGATGTTGATGTGAAAAAGCTGGGCGTGGATTTCTTAAATGTAAGCGGACATAAGATATGCGGACCAAAGGGCGTAGGATTTCTGTATGTCAGGGGCGGAAAGCCAGAACGGTTCATGCATGGAGGCGGACAGGAGAACGGACTTAGGGCAGGCACTGAAAATGTAGCCGGGATTGCAGGACTTGCGACGGCGGCAAGAATTGCTTATGAAACACTTTCTGACAGGGCAAGGCAGGAAAAGAAAATCAGCGACTATATGATTAAGAGAATACTAAGAGAAATTCCTTATTCAAGACTTAATGGAAGCAGGGAAAGCCGTGTTACGGGCAATATGAATTTCAGTTTTCAGTATGTTAATGGCGGAATGCTGGTTGTAATGCTTAACAAACAGGGAATATGCGCATCTGCAGGTTCAGCGTGTACATCTAATTCAGGAAAGCCTTCACATGTCCTTCTTGCACTTGGACTTGATGAAAAAATAGCAGAAGGTTCACTAAGGCTGACAATTAACCATACAATTACACACAGGGAAGCTGATTATGTGGTTGAGTGTATTAAGAAAGATGTTGCCAGACTGCGGGAATTGGCTTAATATTAATATATCAGACAGTTACGGAGGTTAAAATAATATGTGGTACGAAGAAGCGGTGTTTTATCAGGTATTTCCACTTGGATTTTGTGATGGATTAAGAGACAACGACGGGGTGATGAACAGATGCATATCAGAATTTGCAGACTGGATACCGCATTTGCAGAAGTTAGGAGCTGATGCGGTGTATTTTTCTCCAATTTTTGAGAGCGATTATCATGGCTATGATACAAGGGATTACCGTGTGATAGATAAAAGAATAGGAAGTAATAAGAATTTTGCAGAGCTTGTGTCAAAGCTGCATGAGGCAGGAATAAAGGTAGTCATTGACGGTGTGTTTAATCATGTCGGAAGGGGCTTTTTTGCATTTAAGGATGTATGTGAGAAAAATGGGATTCTGCCTATAAGGACTGGTTTAACATCAGCTTTGATGGCAATTCACCATATAATGACGGCTTCTGGTATGAGGGCTGGGAAGGATATTACAATCTTGTGAAACTCAATCTGAATAATCCGGATGTGGTTAATTATCTTATTGAGTCGGTGCGTGGCTGGGTTGATGAATTTGATATTGATGGAATCAGACTTGATGTTGCGTACTGCCTTAACAGGGATTTCATGAAGCGTTTAAGATACGAAACAGACCAGATGAAGCAGGAGTTTTTTTCCTTGTAGGAGAAATGCTTCATGGTGATTACAACACAATTGTGGGTAATGAATGCCTGCACAGTGCAACTAATTATGAGTGTTATAAGGGGCTGTATTCGAGCTTTAATTCAATGAATATGTTCGAGATTGCACACAGCATAGAAAGGCAGTTTGGAAAAGAACCATGGTGTCTGTATACAGGAAAACATCTGCTTACATTTGTTGATAACCATGATGTTTCAAGGATTGCCAGCACACTTACTAACAAAGCACATCTGCCGCTTATATATGCCCTTATGTTCGGTATGCCGGGAATTCCATGTATATATTATGGAAGTGAATGGGGATGCGAGGCAGTTAAGGGGAGCGGCAATGACAATATCCTGCGTCCGGCATTTGATAAGCCGGAATACAATGAGCTGACTGATACAATAAGTTCATTAGGACAAATGTATCATAACAGCAGGGCTTTAAGCTATGGTGATTACACAAAGAAAGTGCTTACAAATAGACAATATGTATTCAAAAGGGAAGCAGATGGAGAAAAAGTGCTTGTTGCAATTAATGCAGATGAGAATGAGTACACAGCGTACTTTGATACAGAATGTGCAGATGCACTTAATCTTATAACAGGTAAGAAGGAAGACTTATCTGGAAAAATAGTTCTTCCACCTTACAGCTTCAGATTTTACAGATGTATGTAGAAGGTGCAGATAAGATACATGTATATAAAATAAGCCTGAGCTCATCATAATCTGATGAACTCAGGCTTTCTTTCATTAAATATTGTGTAGTAATTAAATCCTGCGTTCTTAAGCATATCAGCCACGACATCAAATCTGTAAGCAAAAAACTTAACTTCGTGTGCATCAGAACCTACAGTGATTATCTCTCCTCCGAGGTCGTGATACATTTTAACAATATCAAGGCAAGGATTAGGTTCAGGCATTCCGTATTTAAGACCGGCAGTGTTGACTTCAATTCCTTTTCCTTGCTCAATGATTGTTTTAAGAATTATGCAGATTAAATCGTTAAAATCGTGCCAGTTATATGTGTAAGAATTGGCAGGTATATATCTTGCAATATAATCAAGATGACCATACACATCAAAGTTGTGACAACAGCCAAGATTATCAAGAATACTTTCGTAATAAGTTAAAACAGTATCCTTTGCAGAACGTTTCTCCCAAAACTCAGGGTAGTAGGGATCTTCTCCATATACAAGATGTGACGAGCCTATTATGAAATCAAGCTGTTTTGCAGAATCATAAGCATTAACTCTGTCAGCGACGCTTCTCATAAGTCCCTGTTCAACACCTATGTGAATATTGATTTTATTTTTGTATGATTCTTTCAGATTCTGGAAATACTTAATGTATTCCGGAAAATCAAGGTCAAACATGACTTTTCCATCTTCTAAAGGAGCATCAAAGTCATTATGGTCGGTAAAACAGATGTGTTTAAATCCCAGTGAAATAGCATTGTTAACAACATTTACAGGGTTCTCCTCTGAATCAGAAGAGAACATAGTATGTATATGTGAATCTGATAACAGCATAGTAATGTCCTCCATCAAATATTAGTCATATGCTTAAATGTCAATATACATTATACATAAACATAATTAATCCGCAATTGATATTTTTGATGTTTATGTAGAACATGTAAACTAATGTAAAATATAGGTAATTTTTCCTTGAAAATGATTATTAGTATTGATATTATTAAGAAGACAGCGTATAAATTCTGATTATGTGAATGCGCATAGATGTAGAAGTACCAACTACGCTGTCCGTCCTTGACTTTTATGCGCAGATAGGAGCTTTCGTGAGTTTTGAATTGATACACATTGTGATTATTCTTCTCGGAGGAATAGCGCTTTTCCTTTTGGAATGCAGCTTATGGGAGATGGATTAAAGAAAGTGGCTGGTGGCAAACTGGAAGTTATTCTGTACAGATTAAGTAATACACCTCTTAAGGGAGTACTGCTTGGTACAGGTGTTACGGCAATTATCCAGTCATCGTCGGCAACTTCTGTTATGGTTGTTGGTTTTGTTAATGCCGGTATGATTAAAATGAAACAGGCTATCGGTATTATTATGGGCGCAATTATAGGTACATCTGTTACTGGATGGGTATTATGTCTTTCTGATATCAGTGGTGGTGCCGGATGGGTAGACTTACTTTCAACAGAGGTTCTTGCTGCTATTATTGGTGTTATTGGCATCATGTTCAGGATGATTTGTAAGAATCCCACTAAGAAGCATATAGGTGATATTATGATAGGTTTCTGTATCCTTATGGTAGGAATGCAGAACATGAGTGCAGCGGTTGCACCATTAAGATCTGAGCCGGCATTTATTGATATGCTTACTAAGTTTTCTAATCCATTTATAGGAATACTTATAGGACTTTTGGTTACTGCTGTTTTGCAGAGTGCGTCTGCTACAGTTGGTATTCTTCAGGCTTTATCAGTTACAGGAGCTATTTCATTTTCAGTAGCACTGCCTATTATACTGGGTATTGCTGTCGGAGCTGCCATGCCTGTTATCATTTCTTCATTTGGTGCGACTACAGATGGTAAGAGAACAGCATTTGTATATCTTCTTGTTGATGCATTGGGTGCTTTAATATGGGCAGTAGTATTTTATAGTGTTAATCATTTTGTGCATTTTTCATTTATGGACAGAACGATGACAACTGTTTCGATAGCATTTGTGAACTCTTTATTCAGAGTTGCAACAGTTGCTGTACTGTTTCCATTCATCAGATTCCTTGAAAAGATGGTATGTGCAATTTTCAAGGAGGTTGTTGATGAGGAAGATAAAGATATTGTTGAAATCAGTGTACTTGATGACAGATTTATTGCTCATCCTACAGTTGCTATTGAACAGGCTAAGACAGTTCTTTGTTCAATGGCACATATGGCACAGAAAAATCTTATTCGTTCCATGGAACTACTGGATACATTTTCGCAGGAAAAATATGACAAGATTCAGAGAAGAGAAGATAAGGTTGACAGATATGAAGATAAGCTTGGAACTTATCTTGTAAAGATTACACAGCAGGAGCTTACTTCTGGACAGAACAAGGAGGTCTCAAAGCTTCTCCATACAATTTCTGATTTTGAGAGAATAAGTGACCATGCTGTTAACATATCACAGGCAGCAGCAGAACTGTTTAATGAAAAGCTTAGGTTTTCTGATTGTGCTGTTGAAGATGTTGAACTGATGTCATTAATTATGAAAGAAATAGTTGGAAATGTAATAGATGCATTTGAACAGAACAAGGTTGAATATGCCTATAAGACAGAGCCGTTAGAAGAACTCGTTGACATATATTGTGATGAAATGAAGATGAATCATGTCAAGCGTGTCCAGAAAGGTGAATGTACACTTCATCAGGGCTTTATATTTAATGATCTGCTTACAGATTTCGAGAGAATTGCTGACCATTGTTCTAACGTGGCAGTTGCGATTATTGAGCTTGAGTTAAATGTGTTTGATACACATGAGTATCTTATTAATCTCAAGAAAGATAATGGAACTAATTTTGATAAATATTTTGAGGAATACAAAGAAATGTTTCCTTTAAGCCAGTATTAAGCAGAGATTAGTGTTAAGTAGACAATATTGGATACAGAATTTGTTAAGATTTCGTCAAAATGACTAATTGATAATGAGTTATTATTGAAAAAAGTGCAAAAATGTAAAAAATGGGAAGAAAGCCTTGATATTTTGCTTCTTCTTATGTAAAATACACGGTAGTTGAAATTTTAACAAACTATGTTATAAAAAATTCATTTTAGGAGGAATTGTTTTTTATGTCAGTAAAAGTTGCAATCAATGGTTTTGGTCGTATCGGTAGACTTGCATTCAGACAGATGTTTGGTGCAGAAGGATATGAGGTAGTTGCTATTAACGATTTAACAAGCCCTAAGATGCTTGCTCATCTTTTTTAAAGTATGACTCATCACAGGGAAGATATGTTAACTTCGGTGAGGAAGATCAGGTAACAGCTGATGATGAGGCTGGTACAATCACAGTTAAAGGCAAGACTATCAAGATTTACAAAGAGCCAGATGCTAATAACTGCCCATGGGGAGAGATTGGCGTTGATGTAGTTCTTGAGTGTTCAGGATTCTATATATCTAAGGCTAAGGCACAGGCTCATATTAATGCAGGTGCTAAGAAGGTAGTTATCTCAGCTCCAGCTGGAAACGACCTTAAGACTATCGTTTACAATGTAAACCATGAGACCCTGACAGCAGATGATCAGATTATCTCAGCTGCTTCTTGTACAACAAACTGCTTAGCTCCTATGGCTAAGGCACTTAACGATTGTGCAACAATCGAGTCAGGTATTATGTGTACAATTCATGCTTACACAGGTGACCAGATGATTCTTGACGGACCACAGAGAAAGGGTGATTTAAGAAGATCTAGAGCAGGTGCTTGCAACATCGTTCCTAACTCAACAGGTGCTGCTAAGGCTATCGGTCTTGTTATCCCAGAACTTAATGGAAAGCTTATTGGAGCTGCTCAGAGAGTTCCAACACCTACAGGTTCTACAACAATTCTTAATGCTGTAGTTGCTAAGAAGGTTACAGTTGATGAAGTTAACGCTGCTATGAAGGCTGCTGCAACAGAGTCATTCGGTTATAACACAGAGCAGATTGTATCTAGCGATATCGTTGGTATGAGATTTGGTTCATTATTTGAGGCTACTCAGACAATGGTTAATGAGCTTCCTAATGGTGGATGTCAGGTACAGGTTGTTTCTTGGTATGATAATGAGAACTCATACACAAGCCAGATGGTTAGAACAATTAAGTACTTCGCTGAATTAAACTAATCATTTAGATTGTTTTTGCCGGAGAATGGTATGACTATTCTCCGGTTTTTATAAAGCTGTATATGTAGCTATTTTATGTATTATATGGAGGATATTAATATGCTTAATAAAAAGTCTATTGATGATATCAATGTAAAGGGCAAAAGAGTATTATGCAGATGTGATTTTAATGTACCTTTAGATGGAAGCAGAATTACAGATGAAACAAGACTTGTAGCTGCTCTTCCAACAATCAAGAAGCTTATTGCTGATGGAGGAAAGGTTATTCTTTGTTCACATCTTGGAAAGCCAAAGGGACCAGATGCTGCATTTTCTCTTGCACCAGTTGCAAAGAGACTTTCAGAACTTCTTGGTCAGGAAGTTAAGTTTGCAGCAGATGATACTGTTGTAGGCGATAATGCAAGAGCAGCTGTTGCTGCAATGAATGATGGAGATGTTATTCTTCTTGAAAATACAAGATTCAGACCAGAAGAGACTAAGAATGGTGAAGCATTTTCTAAGGATTTAGCTTCTATTGCAGATGTATTTGTTAATGATGCATTTGGTACAGCTCACAGAGCACATTGTTCTAACGTAGGTGTTACACAATATGTTGATACAGCTGTTGTTGGATACCTTATGCAGAAGGAAATTGATTTCCTTGGAAATGCAGTTAATAATCCTGTAAGACCTTTCGTTGCAATTCTTGGTGGTTCAAAGGTTTCTTCTAAGATTTCAGTTATCAATAATCTTCTTGATAAGGTTGACACACTTATTATCGGTGGTGGTATGTCTTATACATTCCAGAAAGCACATGGTGGTAATGTAGGTCAGTCATTAGTAGAGGATGATTATCTTGATTATGCTAAGGATATGATGAAGAAGGCTGAAGAAAAGGGCGTTAAAATGCTTATTCCTATCGATACAGTTGTAGCTAAGGAATTCAGCAATGATTCTCCTTCACATGTCGTAGAAGCAGGACATCAGGCAGATGATGACATGGGTATGGATATTGGACCTAAGACATGTGAGCTTTACAAGGAAGCTTTAAAGGATGCCAAGACTGTAGTATGGAATGGACCAATGGGAGTATTTGAATTCCCTAATTTCGCAGCAGGAACAATTGCTGTTGCAGAAGAACTTGCACAGCTTAAAGATGCTACAACAATCATTGGTGGTGGTGATTCAGCAGCAGCTGTTAACAACTTAGGATTCGGAGATAAGATGACACATATTTCCACAGGCGGTGGTGCATCTCTTGAATTCCTTGAAGGTAAAGAACTTCCAGGTGTAGTTGCAGCTAACGATAAGTAATTAATTTTACTGACATAGTTATATAATAATATTTTAATCCGGATCTTATTTTTTGTTAAGTAAGGTCCGGATTTTTGTTATTTATTTCACAAACTATACTTGAAATATGTATTAAAGTATGCTATTATTTATTTTACTAGGATAGTTATATGGGAATAATTTAATAGGATTGTCCATATATATGTTATTATGGATAATTTCCTGTGGGGAGGCGTAGAATGAGAAGAAAAGTAATAGCAGGCAATTGGAAGATGAATATGACACCAAGCCAGGCAGTTAAGCTCGTTACTGAATTGAAACCGAATGTTAATAATCCGGATGTTGATGTTGTGTTCTGTGTGCCATCAATTGACATAGTACCTGTAGTGGAGGCAGTGAAAGGATCTAATATACATATTGGGGCAGAGAATGTATATTATCAGGAGAAAGGAGCATTTACCGGTGAATTATCGCCAGAGATGCTTGTTGATGCGGGGGTAAGCCATGTTATCATAGGACATTCAGAAAGAAGAATGTACTTTAACGAAAGCAATACAGTTCTTAATCTTAAGCTTCATAAAGCTCTTGAACATGACATTATCCCAATTCTTTGTTGTGGAGAGACACTTGAACAGAGAGAAAAAGGGATTACACTTGATTTCGTTAAAGTACAGATAGTAGAAGCATATGTTGGTGTTACTAAAGATCAGGTGCTTCATACAATAGTTGCTTATGAGCCAATCTGGGCTATTGGAACAGGAAAGGTTGCAACTACAGCGCAGGCACAGGAAGTATGCGGATTTATAAGAACTGTATTCGAAGAGTTATATGATAAAGAAACAGCGGATCAGATAAGGATTCTTTATGGAGGAAGTGTTAATGCTTCTAATGCAGCAGAGCTTTTTGCCCAGCCTGATATTGATGGTGGACTGGTAGGAGGTGCAAGTCTCAAGCCGGATTTTGCGGATATAGTTAATTATAATAAGTAAATAAGCATGAAAAGACCTTGTTTTGATGATAATATTCAAGACAAGGTCTTTGATTTTTTTTACAAATGTGCTATCATGCTATAGGCAATTAATTAGAATACATTTAAAGGAGAATCACATTATGAGTAAAAAACCAGTAGTTTTAATGCTACTTGATGGTTATGGTTTAAATGATAGAACAGAGGGTAATGCTATTGCTATGGCTAATACTCCTGTTATGGATAAGCTTATGAAGGAATGCCCGTTCCAGAAGGGATCTGCTTCAGGACTTGCTGTAGGTCTTCCAGACGAACAGATGGGTAATTCAGAAGTTGGTCATATGAATATTGGTGCTGGTAGAATTATATATCAGGATCTTACAAGAATTACTAAGGATATTGAAGATGGTACATTCTTTAAGAACGAAGAATTACTTGAGGCAATGGAGAACTGCAAGAAGAATGATTCGGATCTTCACCTTTTCGGACTTTTATCAGATGGTGGTGTTCACAGTCATTTAAGCCATGTATATGGACTTTTAGAGATGGCAAAGCAGCAGGGAGTATCTAAGGTATATGTTCATGCGTTCCTCGACGGAAGAGATACACCTCCAGCTTCAGCTAAGGGATTTGTTGAGACACTTGAGAATAAGATGGCAGAAATCGGAGTTGGTAAGGTCGCATCTTTATCAGGCCGTTACTATGCAATGGACAGAGATAATAACTGGGACAGAGTAGAAAAGGCTTATGATTCACTTGTAACAGGTGATGGCATTAAGGCCGAGTCAGCTACACAGGCACTTCAGGAGTCATATGATAATGGTAAGACAGATGAATTCGTTGAGCCAACAGTTATCTGTAAAGATGGTCAGCCACTTTCATTAGTTAAGGCTAATGATTCTGTTATATTCTTTAACTTCCGTCCAGACCGTGCAAGAGAGATGACAAGAGCGTTCTGCGATGATAAGTTTACAGGATTTGAAAGAAAGACAGGATTTATTCCATTAACATTTGTATGTTTCAAGGATTATGATGAATCAATCCCTAACAAGAAGGTTGCATTGAAGAAAGAGATTATGAAGAACACAGTTGGGGAATTCCTGGCTAATCATGGAAAGAAGCAGTTAAGACTTTCTGAGACAGAGAAATAAGCACAGTTTACATTCTTCTTTAATGGCGGTGTTGAAGACCCTAATGTTGATGAGTTCAGATTACTCGTTAACTCACCTAAGGATGTTGCAACATATGACTTAAAGCCAGAGATGAGTGCTCCGGAAGTAGGTATGGACTTAGTTGAGGCTATAAAGTCTGCCAAATATGATGTTATTATTATCAACTTCGCTAATCCTGATATGGTTGGACATACAGGCGTTATTCCAGCTGCAATAAAGGATGTAGAGAAGGTTGATGAGCTTGTTGGAAAGGCTGTAGATGCAGTAAAGGATGTTGACGGAGTTCTCTTCATCTGCGCAGACCACGGAAATGCTGAGAAGATGATTGATTACGAAACAGGAGCTCCACATACAGCACAACAACTAATCCTGTTCCATTCATTCTTGTTAATTATGATGAGAATTATACACTTCGTGAGGGTGGAAGATTATGTGATATCGCTCCTACACTTATAGAAATTATGGGACTTGAGAAACCAGTTGAGATGACAGGTGAGTCTCTTCTTGTGAAGAAGAACTAATCAAAGGGTTGAAATTAATTTGTTGATTTTTCTTGCACAAAATGTTTATTTGTGATAGAATGACCTATGTTGCCGTATTGGCATAATTATGTAATAAAAAGCGCATGATGCGCAGGAATGAGGATGGTATGAATAAGATAATTCCATTGTTTCATATGTCTGTCGGAGATGTATTAAGAATTGGTTTAATGGGAGTATTTGTAGTAATTTGTATAGCTTTAGCAATAATAATTCTTATGCAGGAAAGTAAGCAGAACGGATTGTCAGGAACAATTAGTGGTGCTGCTGATTCATACTGGGGTAAGAACAAGGGCCGTTCAATGGAAGGCAAGCTTGTTAAGATAACCAAGATTCTTGTAATTCTTTTTTGTTGTTATAGCAGTTATACTTAATTTTAATTTCTAAATTACGAACACTCTTAAGAAACGGATAATTTCTTAAGAGTGTTTTGGCTTTTACGAGCAATCTGGTAGAATCTGTATATTTAATGGTTAGAAAGGGATATAAGGGATATGGAGAAGGATATATTTAAACAGCGAAGACAGATGCTTGCTGATATGATTCTTAATAATGAACTGTATGTTCCAATGAAAGCTAAAGAAATCGCTATGCTTCTCGATATTCCTAAAGCTAAGCGTTCTGAGCTTATGGAAGTGCTTGACAGTCTTGTTGCAGATGGAACAATAGGTGTATCAAAGAAGGGTAAGTATATGAAGCCTGAAAATGTAGCACTTGTTGGAACATTTGAAAGCACAAGCAGGGGATTTGGCTTTGTAGTAATACCTGACAGGGAAGATGATATATTTGTCAAGGCTAATGACACGATGAATGCTTTCTATCATGATAAAGTCAAGGTTGTGATAACTACTGAGAAGAATGGCGGTAAGAGGGCTGAAGGTAAAATTGTTGCTATTGTTGAGCATGAGGTTAAGGAAGGTGTCGGAACATTCCAGAAGAACAGAACGTATGGTTTTGTTATTCCTGATAATGCAAAGATTAACTGTGATATATTTATACCACAGGAATTCATGAATGGAGCGGTTGAAGGTTCTAAGGTAGTTGCTTCTATAAGTGATTACGGCAGCCAGAGTAAGAATCCACAGGGGAAGGTCACAGAAGTACTTGGACATATAGATGACCCGGGTGTGGACATAATGTCTATTATCAAGGCATATGATTTACCAGTGGAGTTTCCTGAATCGGTTAAGAAGGCAATTAATGATATTCCTGATGTTGTCAGTGAAAAGGATAAGGCTGGACGAGTTGATTTAAGAAATGTTCAGATGGTTACTATAGATGGTGAGGATGCGAAGGATTTAGATGATGCAGTATCTATCTCGAAAGAAGGACCTGTATATCATCTAGGTGTCCACATTGCGGATGTAAGCCATTATGTTACAGAGGGAAGCGCGCTGGATAAAGAGGCACTTAAACGAGGTACGAGTGTTTACCTTGTAGACCGTGTTATTCCAATGATACCGCATAAGTTATCTAATGGGATATGTTCACTTAATCAGGGAGAAGACAGACTGGCACTCAGCTGCCTTATGGATATTGATGAAAAGGGAAATATTGTTGGACATAGAATATGTGAAACTGTTATTAATGTAGATAGAAGAATGAGCTATACAAGCGTAAAAAAGATTCTTGTAGATAATGATACTAATGAAATTATGAAGTATAAAGAGCTTGTTCCAATGTTTCATATGATGGAAGAGGCTGCGGAGCTTCTTAGAAAGAAGAGATTTGCAAGAGGTTCGGTTGATTTTGATTTCCCTGAAAGTAAGATTATACTTGATGAGAATGGTCACCCAACTGATATTAAGCCATATGACAGAAATGTAGCAACTAAGATTATTGAGGATTTTATGCTTGCTGCTAATGAAACTGTTGCAGAGGATTATTTCTGGCAGGATATGCCATTTCTATATAGAACTCATGAGAATCCTGATCCGGAAAAAATGCGTAAGTTAGCCACATTTATTAATAACTTTGGTTATACATTAAGACTTACTGATGATTTAAGACCTAAGGAGATTCAGAAGCTTCTTTCTGAGATAGAGGGTTCTGATGCTGAGAATCTTATAAGCAGATTGACACTCCGCTCTATGAAGAAAGCTAAGTATACTACTGAATGTGTAGGACATTTTGGACTCGCTGCCAAGTATTACTGTCATTTCACATCGCCTATAAGAAGATATCCTGATCTCCAGATTCACAGAATTATCAAGGAGAATCTTCACGGAGGTTTAAGTCCTAAGAGAGCTGACCATTATGATGCAATATTACCGGATGTTGCTGTCCAGACAAGTGCGATGGAGCGGCGTGCGGCAGATGCTGAAAGAGATACAGACAAGCTTAAAATGGCTGAGTATATGGAACAGTTTGTTGGAGAAACATTTGATGGAGTTGTTTCGGGTGTTACCGCGTGGGGCGTATATGTTGAACTTCCAAACACTATCGAGGGCATGGTTTCTATCAATAATATGAAGGGATTCTATACATTTGACGAGGAACACTATGAGATGGTAGGAGAACTTGGGAACAGAAGTTATAAGCTCGGACAGAAGGTTAAGGTTGTGGTTATAGGCACCGATAAGATACTAAGAACAATTGATTTTGCATTTGCATAGAATAGAATGGAGACTGACATGGCATCAAAAACAAGCGCATCAGGAAACAGACTTATAGCGAACAATAAGAAAGCTTATTTTGATTATTTTATAGAAGAGAAATACGAGGCAGGTATGGTACTTCACGGCACTGAGGTTAAATCAATCAGAGCAGGTAAGTGCTCAATTAAGGAATCTTATATCAAGATTGAGAATGGCGAAGTGTATGTATTAGGTATGAATATTACACCATATGAGAAGGGAAACATATTCAATAAAGATCCTTTAAGACCTAAGAAGCTGCTTCTTCACAAGAATCAGATTAATAAGCTTACTGGTGAACTTACAATTAAAGGTTACACACTTGTTCCTCTTCAGGTATATCTGAAAGAGGGAAAGGTAAAGATGGAAATTGGTCTTGGAAAAGGTAAGAAGAACTTTGACAAGAGAGATTCTATTGCAAAGAAAGACCAGATAAGAGATGCACAGAAGGAATTCAAGAACAAGAATCTTAGATTTTAAAAATATTTAGAAATATTTTATCAGTTTTGAAGCACAAGTTAATTGACTTGGCATTATGCCAATGTTAATATAAATAAGCAGGTGAAACTGCTTACACACGGGCTAGTAAAGGTTTCGACGGGGATCTTGAAGCTGGTGAAGCTATCCGCAGGAAAGCGTCAAAATCCAAACTTAAATATAAACGCTAACGATAATTTAGCATACGCTGCCTAATTGCAGCAGTCTGACTTAAAGCACCTACACTTTAAGACCCAGGCTTCGAACATGTAGGCAACGACAGTATCAAAGCTTTGAGATGCTGGTCGTATCATGAAGCTACTAAAGGTGCAAGGGTGTTGATTCTCGTGTACCGGAGGGAATGTTAAACAATCAACTATGATAGTAGAAGAACAGGGAATGGGTTTTCGGACAGGGGTTCGACTCCCCTCTGGTCCATAGGAAAAAGGGAGTGAGGAAGCGTGAGCTTCTTCGCTCCCTTTTTCCTATGGACCAGAGGGGAGTCATATTAATGGATAAAACATGGCGTAGCCGGTTTTTTGGACAGGGGCGCACGAGGTCCGGTGGACCTCGGCTTTGCGCCGACCGGAGCGGAGCGAAGAATTCGACTCCCTTTTGTGGGGAGGTGGATACACGGTGAATTGGACGTTAAAGCGGAGATACGGCACGAGGAAGTCCAAAAGGGATGAGCAAGAGCGGTGGATTGGATGTTGAAGCGGAGTTAAGGTATGCTGAAGTCCAAAAGGGACGAGCAAGCGTGGCAGATTGGACATTGAAGGAGCGGGAAGGCATAAGGAAGTCCAAAAGGGATGAGCAAGCACGGTGGATTGGATGTTGAAGCGGAGTTAAGGTATGCTGAAGTCCAAAGGGGATGAGCAAGCGTGGCAGATTGGACATTGAAGAGAATGTAAGGTACGATAAAGTCCAAAACACCAGGTACACTTGCCACACAATACTCAATAGCGTAAAATAAGTACAATCACACTAATCAGGAGGAAGTCAGCTATGAACAGAGCTGTTGTTTATTATTCATTATCAGGAAATACAAAGGAAGCTGCAAAGGTTATTGCAAGAAAGTTAGAGCAAAAATATTTGAGATAGATTTAATTAAGCCATTACCGAAAAATACAGTAAGACAAATGCTTGTCGGAGGAATGCAGTCAACATTTGGAAGGAGACCTAAGATAAAAGGTGTTCCTGATAACATAGATTATTATGATGAAATTATATTAGGTATGCCGGTATGGGCAGGAATGCCTGCGTCTCCGGTCAACACATTTATAAAGAATTACGGCGTGGCAGATAAAATTGACGCTGTGTTTACATTCAGCGGTGGTGGTGACAATGACAGATGCCTTCTGCAGCTGTCAAAGAGTCTTAAAAATCTAAAAAATCAGGTTGCGTTAGCAGACCGCAATAGTAATGCTGCAAAGGATAATCAGGAGAAGCTTGAAAAGTTTGTTATGAGTATCAAGTAGAAATTATACAATAATATGGCAGGTTTATGATATTAGTCAGGGGTCGAATATGAGGTTTAAACATGTGTTTTGTACACAATTATATAAAGATACATTTTCTAAAGTTTTAAAAGAAGATGAGTTTACACACGGAGATGAGATTCTGGTTGATATGGAAGAACCAGATGGAGACAGGATATCTTATATTATAATGCACCATGGACATTCAATATCTGATTGCAAGGCATTTGTCACGACAACTGATGAAAATGTTCTAATTGCTGTGTTTGACTTGTGGGGAAAGTTTTATAAATGTTATATCATAAAGAATGATAGTATAAGAAATGTTGAAGTTGAAAATGTTCTTGGCGGTAAGGAGATAAAATTTGATGGTGAATCACAATATGGAAAAATATCTGTAAAAATGGCAGCGGTAAACAGACAGTTTGGCACAGATTTAAAGTTTCAACGGGAACATCTTCAGTTATTTGCGGCGAATCTGCAAAAGAATTTCTGAAAATCCTAAGTGCTTTATACAAGATAAAGATCGGGTAAACAGCAACAATAATATTGATAGTGATGAAATAAGCATAGATTTAAGTCTGGTTGAATTGACAGATACTCAGAGAAGACAACTGATAGGTAACAGAAAATTTGAGGATTTCAATCTTGAAAGCCATAATATAAATATAATTTATGGAGTCTATGAAGCTAACAGAGATATTGTATTGACCCTTACAAGCTTTACATCTACAATATTGACCCAAGATGGCGGCGACTATAATTATTGTATTTTGTACAAAGAAAAAGAGTATGGCGTTACATATGGTTTTAACTGGGATGATAAAAAATTAAATGGAATACATAACAGAACACCATTTTGTCAGAATGTAGTTGAAAGCATGGTCAGATATTATGAAGATTCATTTCACGAAAGATCGGAGCTGGAAGAAAATGTTAGAAAAAGATTTGAGAAAGAATATAATATGGAGATACATGATTTCCTTAAATTTTATATAGAAAATGTTATGGATAACTCATAAGAACTACATTTATTTTGTTATGAAGCATAAAGGAAGTAAAAGAATTTGTGCTATAATAAGCATACTAAATATTTACATAGACTGGAGGATACAAGCATGGACGAAAATGTAAAGAAAAGAAACGAAGTACTGGCACAGACTGTAATTAATGGCTTACAGTCACGAAATATGTCAGGATATTATGCAGAGGATAAAGAAGCAGCTTTTAAAGCAGGCTTTGGAGTTAATTGACGAGGAAAGCACAATTGCTATGGGTGGTTGCCACAGCGCACAGGAGATTGGACTTGTAGAGGTTTTGAAAGAGGGCAATTACAATTATATAGACCGTTCAAAGATGACTCCAAGAGAGGGACTTCTGGCTTCATATGACGCTGATGTGTTCTTATCAAGTGCAAATGCGATGACAAGTGATGGAATACTTGTCAATATTGATGGCAATTCTAACCGTGTTTCATGCATAGCGCAGGGACCAAAGAAGGTAATCTTCATAGTTGGAATGAATAAAGTCTGTTCAGACCTCGATTCGGCAATGAAGCGTGCAAGAAATATAGCTGCACCAACTAATGCACAGAATTTTGATGTCAAAACACCATGCAAGACAACCGGAAAATGCTTTGACTGCAAATCACCAGACACATTATGCTGCCAGTTCCTGATTACAAGATATTCACGCCATATCGGAAGAATACATGTAATACTTGTAAATGATACACTTGGTTATTAAAAGGAGACACTATGATTAACAGACTTCATATGGCAATGATTGAATTATATAAGGGAGACGCTAAAAGAATACAGCATTTTTGCAAGGTTCACAGCTATGCAAAGCTGATTGCACAGATGGAAAATGTTGATGACCAAAGTCTTTTTATAATTGAAACAGCGGCGCTTACACATGATATCGGGATTCATACATGTGAACAAAAATATGGTGAGTGCGGAGGAAAGCTGCAGGAAAAGAAGGCCCGGCTATTGCCGCAGAACTTCTTGACAGGCTTGGCTTTGACAGTGAAGTATCAGAAAGAGTGCAGTATCTGATAGGACATCACCATACTTACAACAATATTGACGGCATTGACTACCAGATACTTGTTGAGGCAGATTTCTTGGTTAACATATGCGATGATAATCTTACAAAGGATGCAGCATTGAAAGCATATAATAACATTTTTAAGACGGAAAGCGGCAAAAAGATATGCCGGGAGATGTTTGGTTTGTAGATAATGAGAATTAATGTTACAATTAACAAAAATGTGCGTGGGAAGTGGAGTTTATGAGCGATAATAAAAATGTTAATAATAAGGAAAAAGGCTTTGTTGTCGGCGGATATACTTTTAAGACGAAGCAGGAAGCGCAGGAAGCAAAAGATGAGATGAATGCTATTAAGTATCTGTCTGGAAAGACGGACAGTAAAGATCCGAAACAGGTGTATGTGTTGTATAATAAGATAATTGACAGACAGTTATTTTATACATCAATTGGACTAAATTATCTCAAGAATTTACAGCAGTTTCTGTATAATTCACCAGATATTCCAGATGATAAGATTAAGCCGATTCCGGTAAAGAGTGAAACACAGATTGCGATTGACAGAAGACGTGAAAGAAATGAGCATAGAAGTGAACTGCATACTCTCTCAATTCAGGTGGCAAAGTACAAGAATAATTATATGAGAATTATGATTGTAAATGTGTTTCTTGTTATTGCGTTAATTGCAATGTTTTTTATCCTTAAGACAGGTTCTAATTCTAATGTCATTAATTATGAAGTGAATGTACAGAATAAGTATTCTTCATGGCAGACAGAGCTTGAATCTAAGGAAGCCAAGTTAAAGGAAAAAGAGAAAGAGCTTAATTCAAGGGAAGCGGAGCTTGAATCAAAGCAGTCTTTAAAATCATCATCACAGCAGTCAACAAAGTAGTCATAATATAAATATATGAACAGTGTACACATTTTAAACATATTTATCAGATAGTATATAGATAATTAATTCACCGTGAAAGTGAGGATTACATATGGATAAGATGAAGATTTTAGTAGTAGATGATGAAAGCAGAATGAGAAAGCTTGTAAGTGATTTTCTGACAAGAAAAGGCTATGCTGTTATAGAGGCGGCTGATGGTGTAGAAGCTGTAGATACATTTATGGAGAATAAAGATATTGCACTTATAATTCTTGATGTTATGATGCCAAGAATGGATGGCTGGGAAGTGTGCAGGCAGATAAGAAAGGATTCTAAAGTTCCTATTATAATGCTTACAGCAAAGGGTGAGGAGATGGATGAACTACAAGGTTTTGAATGTGGAGCTGACGAATATATAGCCAAGCCATTTTCACCTAAGATACTTACAGCCAGAGTTGATGCAATTATAAGACGAGCATATGGTGTTGACAGCAACGAGATAATTGAGATTGGCGGAATTACTATAGATAAAGCGGCACATATCGTTAAGATTGATGGTGAAGAGATAGAGTTAAGCTATAAGGAGTTTGAACTGCTTACTTATTTTGTTGAGAATAAAGGGCTTGCGTTGTCAAGAGAGAAGATTCTTAACAATGTATGGAATTATGATTACTATGGTGATGCAAGAACTATAGATACCCATGTTAAGAAATTAAGAAAGAAGATGGGGGAGAAGGGCGATTACATCAAGACAATCTGGGGCATGGGCTACAAGTTCATTGTTGACTGATTCTGCGTATAAGGAAGGCAATTAAAGATGAAGATACATTCAATTAAGTTTAAGATTACACTTCTTCTGGTAGTTACTGTTACATGTCTTGTGGCAATGCTTATTGGGTTTAACAGCATTTTTTCAGAGAAAGTGTATATGAACCGTAAGCAGAAGAGCATGATTAATTCTTATGAGAATGTTAATGAAATCATGCAGAAATATACTGATTTACAGATAGATAAAGATACTATGTGTGCTGATATGGAGAATATATCTACAGCAAAGGGAATATCTGTGCTTGTAGTTGACAGCAGCTGGTGTACCATATATGTAAGTACTCAAGGAGATGATTCAATGATGGAACGTCTTCGTATGAGTATATTTAATGGAGATATTTTTAAGAATAATGGCTCACAGGATAAAGCACAGGAACCTAAGGATCAGGAAGATGATTCAGATAACCCGGCAGACAAGGATGATAAGAAGGAGCATAGAAAGCGTCTGGAAGATATTATTGATATGTCAGGTACATCACTTGTTGAGAACAGGACAATCATAAGTTCCAATGATAATTACACGTTACAGAAGGTGTATGATGAAAGGCTTGGAGATTACTATCTTGAGATATGGGGTACACTTGACAATGGCTATTCAATTATATTAAGAACTCCTATCCAGGGAATAAAAGATAACGTAAATATATCGACAACTCTTATTAAGTCTGTTGGAGGAGCAATTCTTGCTGTTGGTATAATTGCAGCATTTGTAGTATCAACATATATTACCAGACCGATTAAGCAGCTTTCTAATATTGCTGAGAAGATGTCAGAGATGGATTTCAATGCAAGATATGAGGGAAGTGATAAAGGGAGAGATTGGTCTGCTTGGAAAGAGCATGAACAATATGTCTGAGAAGCTTGAACAGAATACTGCAGAGCTTAAGAAGGCTAACCTTGAACTTAAGAAAGATATTGATAAAAAAAGAAAAGCTCGAGATAATGAGAACAGATTTTCTTTCAAATGTATCTCATGAGTTAAAGACTCCTATTGCACTTATACAAGGATATGCAGAGGGTCTTAAGGAAGGCATAACAGATGATCCTGAAAGCATGGAATTTTACTGTGATGTTATTATGGACGAGGCAAACAAGATGAATACAATGGTTAAGAGACTTCTTACACTTAATCAGATTGAATTCGGAAATGATGAGCCTGAGATGGAGAGATTTGATATTAATGAGCTTATTGCTTCTGTAGCAGATGCCAATGCAATAAGAGCGGGACAAAAGAATATGAGTATAGTATTTGATAACCGTAATGAGCATAATTTTGTGTGGGCTGATGAATACAAGACAGAGGAAGTGCTTACTAATTATATATCTAATGCACTTAATCACTGTGATGGAAAGCGTGCAATTGAGGTGAGAACTGAAAAATCAGAGAATGGAGGAACTATTACCGTTACTGTATATAATAGTGGAAAGAATATTGCTGATGAAGATCTTGAAAGAATATGGGAGAAGTTCTACAAGACTGATAAAGCGAGAACAAGAGAATATGGAGGTAATGGAATAGGACTGTCTATTGTAAAGGCTATTATGGATTCAATGGGGCAGGAATATGGTGTCAGAAATGTATCTGATGGTGTAGAATTCTGGTTTAATCTTGATTGTAAATCATAATATGATATAATTGTTATCAGTGTATGAGAATAATTGGTATATTCATCATGAACGGTGATAATAATTATAAAGGAAAATTGAGGAAATATATATGAAAAAGTTATAACAGGTCTGCTTGCGCTTTTTGTGTATATCTGCACTCACAGGTTGTGGCAAAGATGATGTAACATTAACCAATGAAGATAATGATCTGGTTGCTGAGTATATAGCAGGAACGCTTCTTAAGTATTCGTATGATAATGAATGGAAATATCAGAAGCTTAATTCAGCACAGAATGGTGGAGGTACAACAAGTTCGTCTGGTATACAGAAACCGTCACAGACACAGTCTGCAACTACAGGACATAATAATACAATACAGACTACTAAGGTGTCAGGTAATTCAGCGAACGCATCAGCAGATTTATTAACAGGGCTGCCAACTGCACTTGGATTTAATGGTGTGACACTTACATATAAGGATTATACTGTGGGAAATCAGTATCCGGCAGAGAATTATGTGGTTTCAGTGCCGTCACAGACGGGCTGTAAGGTTGTTGCTGTTGAGATGACACTTTACTAATACAAGTGGTTCAACAGTTAATCTTACATCATCAGGTGGTGTTGTATTAAAGCTCACAGCCGGCTCAACAGCTGTAAGCAATTATGCTTCAATGCTTAAGAATGATATTACAACACTTAAGAATGTTTCACTTGCGGCAGGAGAGAGTAAAGAAGTAGTTGTATTATTTCAGGTAAAAGAAAGCGATGCCAATTCATTAGCCGGTTTGGTTATGTCGGCAACATCATCAGGAACATCGCTTGGTTCATTAACAATCAATTAAGAATGCATAACATTTTCAATGTTGTAAAAGGCAGCTTGTGCTTCATCTAACTGATGAACATAGGCTGCTTTTTTTCAGGCTTATATCCATCGCCATGTCCATTATATTCAGCATAATATACAGTTTCATGTGATTCAGGCTTATTCCAGTCAGTGAAGCCCTCATCAATAATCTGGTCGGAATATTCACAGTTAAGAAGAACAACCTTAGCATGAATTCTCCAAGGTCTGCTTAAAGCAACGCTTTTAGGCGGACAGTTTCCTGTAAATGTGCAATTATCAAATACATAACCGAAAGCCTGACCTTCATATGTTGAAGGTGCAGTATAATAAGAGTTGATGGGTTCATTCCGGTTTAATGCAAAAAGTGTGCAGTTTTAAAATAAGCTGTGGCACTTCCGAAAATAAAATCAATTTCACCACATATAAAGCAGTCTTCATATAACTGGTGAACGAGCTTTCTTTCACCGTCTATTGTTGGACCTGTAAAACCACCTGGTTGTTTTTCTTTAAGAGGCAGCGGACCGGTAAATAAAGTGTCCTGATGACCGAGAATTTTACAGTGCTTAAATGTGATGTTGTCACCTTCAGCGTATACAGCTATTGCCTGACCGACATTATCACCAAATCCGGAGCTGTTTTCGAATGTTATATTGCTTGCAGAGAAATTATCGGCATATACAAGAAATGTATAGGAACGGAAAGTTCCGCGCTTAGAGCCGTCAGGCATAATCATTTTGCATAGAAACCCTCAGTAATAATAGTTTCATCTGTATCTTCACCAATTAAGGTAATATTATTTTTCCGGATTTCAATACGTTCTTTATATATTCCTTTTTTGATAAATATAGTTTCGTTGTTATTATCAGAAACAGAATCAACTGCTTTCTGTATGGAATCAAAGTCACCAGAATTGTCTTTAGCTACCGTAATCATAAAAATGCATACCTCCTATTTTTTGCTATTATAGCACACTGGACATTAATAAATAAAGCGAGTATATTTCCATTCGTTAAAAAAATTGTAGGAAATAGAGATTATGATAAGAATAGTAGAAGATATGAGAGATGTTAATATATATCTTTCATTAAGAAAACAAGTCGGCTGGATTAAGTTAGATGAAAATCAGGCTCAGAGAGCATTGAATAACAGCGTGAAAGTATTTACAGTATATGATGATGACAAGCCTATAGGAATGGGCAGAGTGGTTGGAGATATGGCTGTAATAAGCTATATCCAGGATTTAATAATAATACCGGAATATCAGAGTAAGCACATAGGAAGCATGCTTATAGAACATATAATAGCTTATGTCAAAGGAATTACTCAGGAAGGCACAAGAATGATGCTTTGTCTGATGTGTGCCAAGGGCAGAGATATTCTATGAAAAGCATGGATTTATCGCAAGACCGACACCAGAACTGGGACCGGGAATGATACAGTATATATTACAATAGCATTGTAAAATGTAATGTTAACCTAATGTCAACCTAAATTAATAACAGGTTGACAATTACTTTTCAAGTGTACAATAACAAATGTTGTATTACTACATTTGAAAAGAGGACTTTAATTATGAAAAGCAAAAAGGTTACTATTTATCAGCTGACATTTATGGCTATGATGGCAGCAGTTACATGTATTCTTGGACCACTTTCAGTTCCAATTGGTCAGATTCCAATATCTCTTACTAATCTTGTGATTTATTTCACAGTATTTGTACTGGGCATATGGGCAGGAACAGGAAGCTATGGAATATATCTGCTGCTTGGTGCTGTAGGACTTCCTGTATTTTCAGGATTTGCTGGTGGATTAGGGAAAGCTTCTTGGACCAACAGGAGGATATCTTATAGGTTTCATATTCATGGCACTTATAGGAGGAGCTGTGATTGAGCTTTCACACAGAAATATTTTTTCTTACAATGCTTGGCTGGGTAGTTGGAACTGCTGTTGCATACGCATTTGGTACGGTATGGTTTGTATACCTTATGAAATGTTCAGTCACATATGCACTTACAGTATGTGTATATCCATTTATCGGATTTGATATTGTTAAGATAGTTATTGCAACACTTCTTGGAAAGACAGTAAGATATGCAATAACCAAAGCTGGTTTTATACAGAAAGCAGCATAATAAGTTAAAAGAAAAAGGTGTCTCCGGATTAACGGAGACACCTTTTTAAGTACAATGCAGAATTAATTATCTGAGAGTCTTAACGTATTCAGCAATCTTTTCGTCCTTGCAGTTAGCAAAGAAAAGCTCTTCAAACTTCTCACCTGCAACAGCACCCTTAACGAGATCCTGATCAAGCTCCTTAAGAACTTCTACGAGATTCTGCTTAAGAGTAACAGCTCTTACGCCATCAAGAATCTTCTTGTTTCTCTGTTCAGGAACAACTCTTTCTTTAGGATATCCGCCACCGGTTCACCCTCGAAAAGCTTTTTTCAAAGATGTATGTGAGGTTAAGTTCTGCACCCCATCCGAAGCCCTTTTTGCAAATGGAAGAGCGATAGCGTTACCATCGTTAATCTGCATGAACATATATGCATCAGAAGGGTCAACAACATGTCCACATATTACGCCTGGGAATGAGTTAAGTGCAAGCATAGCACCTTCACCAGTACCACAGCCTGTTACTACAAAGTCAGCAGCACCGCTGTTTAAAAGAATAGCAGCAAGGATACCGTTCTGTACGTATGTAAGCTGTGCTTTATCATCAGCTGAGTACATACCATAATTATCAACTGTATGTCCCTTGCTTTCTGCAACCTTCTTAAGTGATGCATAAATCATCTCGTTCTTTGCAGCCTGGCTGTTTTCATTAATTAATGCGATTCTCATTATGAAATCTCCTCTTTTCTTATATTCTATATAAACTATAAGCTGTGGGTCTGCTTTTGTCAAATGTGTATACTGAAATAATACATTTACCAAATGCGTACTTATGTGTTATATTATACAGAACGAATTAAGTTGAAAGAGGTTAGATAATATGGCTGAAAATAAAGATTCCCAGGCAGCATTTATGGTTAACGTTATGACAGGTATCTACACTGGACGTTCTCCTAAAGATAAATATATCGTTATGGACGAGAATTCTAAGGACACAGTATGGTGGAATACACCTGAGTATCCAAACGACAACCATCCAATGAAAGAGGATGTTTGGGCAACAGTTAAGGATATTGCTAAGAAAGAACTCTGCAACAAGAGACTTTTCGTAGTAGATGCATTCTGTGGTGCAAACAAGGATACACGTATGGCAGTTCGTTTCATCGTTGAGGTTGCTTGGCAGGCTCATTTCGTAACAAACATGTTCATCCAGCCATCAGCAGAGGAGCTTGAGAACTTCGAGCCAGATTTCGTAGTATATAATGCTTCTAAGGCTAAGGTTGAGAATTATGCAGAATTAGGTCTTAACTCAGAGACATGTGTAGCATTCAACATCACATCCAAAGAGCAGGTTATCATCAATACATGGTACGGCGGAGAGATGAAGAAGGGTATGTTCTCTATGATGAACTACTACCTCCCACTTAAGGGCATCGCTTCAATGCACTGTTCAGCAAACGCTGACATGAACGGAGAGAACACAGCAATCTTCTTCGGTCTTTCAGGAACAGGTAAGACAACACTTTCTACAGATCCTAAGCGTCTTCTTATCGGAGATGACGAGCACGGCTGGGATGACAACGGCGTATTCAACTTCGAGGGTGGATGCTACGCTAAGGTTATCGGTCTTGACAAAGAGTCTGAGCCTGATATCTACAACGCAATCAGAAGAGATGCTCTTCTTGAGAACGTTACAGTTGCTGATGATGGAAAGATTGATTTCGAGGACAAGAGTGTAACAGAGAATACACGTGTATCTTACCCAATCAACCACATCACAAATATTGTTAAGCCAGTATCTTCAGCACCGGCTGCAAAGAACGTAATCTTCCTTTCAGCAGATGCATTCGGAGTACTTCCACCAGTATCTATTCTTACACCTGAGCAGACACAGTACTACTTCCTTTCAGGATTTACTGCAAAGCTTGCAGGAACAGAGCGTGGAATTACTGAGCCAACACCTACATTCTCAGCTTGCTTCGGACAGGCATTCCTTGAGCTTCATCCTACAAAATACGCTGCAGAGCTCGTTAAGAAGATGGAGAAGTCAGGTGCTAAGGCATACCTTGTAAATACAGGATGGAACGGAACAGGAAAGAGAATCACAATCAAGGATACAAGAGGAATCATCGACGCTATCCTTTCTGGTGATATCCTTAATGCTCCAACAAAGAAGATCCCTATGTTCGATTTCGAGGTTCCTACAGAGCTTCCAGGAGTTGATTCAGGAATCCTTGATCCTCGTGACACATATGCTGATGCTTCTGAGTGGGAGGCAAAGGCTAAAAGAGATTCAACAAGATTAAGAATAAACCTTTGCAGGCTGACAATATAAGAGTAATTATCAAGACAAGCGGATTCAGAGATATATTTTTTAATGAAGCAGCTTTTTGTGCTGATTCAGGAATGATAGTTGAGACTGGTGAAGAATCTTATGAGACGGCACCCGGGGAGACGGTTGTGTTTAATACGGATACAGAAGACTTTAATGATGGCAGAATAAAACTAATTCCTGAATCAGGTGAGATACAGTTCCAGTCAGTAAACAGAGGCATAGGAACACCTTCATATGGCGGAACTCTTGAAGTTTCACTGTATGATGAGGGAATTGTTGTTGTAAATGAAGTGGGGATAGAAGATTATCTTTAAAAAAGTTGTTCCTAGCGAGATGCCGTCAGGGTTTAATCTTGAAGCACTGAAATGTCAGGCTGTATGTGCAAGAAGCTATGCTTATACGGAACTTTCTAATAACTATTATAGTGCTTATGGAGCGCATATTGATGACTCAATACAGTTTCAGGTATATAATAACTCACCGCGGGCAGAATCAACAGATACTGCAGTAGATGAGACAGCGGGACAGGTGCTATCATATAACGGAGAAGTTGTTAAGACATATTACTATTCAACCTCATGTGGAAGCACAACAGACGTTACACTTTGGGGCAATACAACAGAAAACTATCCGTATTTTGTTGCGGAGTGTGTGGGTGGAGTGGACAGAGGACTTACACTGACAGTAGAATCGGAGTTTAATACATTTATAAAAGGTGAAAATGAGGCTGATTATGATTACGACTGCACCTTGTACAGATGGAGCATGGAGGAATCTGTTAAAGAGATAAGTGAAGGATTTGCACGTTCTACAGGGAAGAATGTAGGAAACATAAAAGATATTGAAGTACTTGAGCGTGTTAATGGAGGAGCGGCAGTAAAAGTTAAGGTTACAGGTGATAAAGGCGAAACAGTGATAGACAGTGAATCAGCGATTAGGGCAGCATTTGGCAATGCAAATGTGGATATGAACACTAAGTCAGGAACGACAAGATATGCTAATCTGCCAAGTACATTCTGTGTGTTTGAGAAGGTGACGGAGGGAAAGAAGCTTACAGGATTTAAGATAACAGGAGGTGGCTACGGACATGGAATCGGCATGAGTCAGAATGCTGCCAATAAAATGGCAGAATCCATGACTTACGCGCAGATTCTGGAATTCTTCTACAGAGGGACTACGCTTACTTTGATTTCTTCCCAAGATAATGTTTGAATATTTTTTCATCATTAATGAAGTAGTTAATCTCTGCACCTATGAATATTATAATCATACAGGCATACATCCATATAAGTGCTATGATAATAGTAGCAAGACTACCGTACATGTATGAAAAGTTCGGTGAGTGGCCAACATAAAGAGAATATAGAGCTGTAAAAAGATACCATCCCAAAGCAGAAAAGAAAGCTCCAGGAATCTCTTTATAGAACTTTTTTCCTCTTCTTGATACAAGTGAGAATGCTATAGTAAAGAAGAGTGTGAATATACTTGGAAAGAGAAAATGTTTACTGTTAAATATTCCTCTGAATATCACGACTACATTAGTAAGCTGTGGTATATATTTCATAGTGAAGTTCATAATATTGTTACCAAATACCATAAGTATAAGGCTGGCAATAATAAGAATCATAAATATAAGGGCATAGATACTTGCTCTTATTCTCTGGAAAAGCCAGTTCTTCTGGTTATCTTTTCTGTATATCTGTTTTAATCCACGGACAATAGCCATGAAACCTTTACCGGCAGCCCATATGATAGCAATTGCAGTAATGAGGGTTAATGCAGTTGTTGAATTGTCATATATATCAGTGAGCATTGCCCGGACAATAGGCTGCAGCTGAGTTGGAAGAACGCCGTATATGATTTTTAAAAAGGTCTGCCTTGGAAACTGGCAGAAACTTTATAAGACTTAAAAGACCAATAAAAACAGGGAAAAACTCAGCATGAGATAGTAACATGCTGAGGATGCGTAGATTAAATTGAGCATTCTTATACCTTAATCCTTAATTGAATGTTTTCAAGATATTATATGTTATTTTATAGAATTTAGCAATTACTTGCAAACAGCAGTTATTTTATGTAAAATGTGATACGTGTAATTATGCACAGTAAATATAGCGAGGCAGATATGGGAATAAGTGTTAAGCTTTAGGTGTTTGAAGGACCTTTAGATCTTCTTTTTACATTTGATAGATAAGAATAAAGTTAATATATATGATATTCCGATTGCAATGATTACAGAACAGTATATGGAATATGTTGACAGCTAAAGAAGGAAGATCTTAATGTGGTAAGTGAGTTTCTTGTTAATGGCGGCAACTCTTCTTGATATAAAAGTCAAGAATGTTTCTTCCAAAGGAAGTTGATGAGGAAGGTAATGAGCAGGATCCAAGAGCAGAGCTTGTCGAAAAGCTGTTAGAATACAAGCTTTATAAGGCAATGGCACAGGAATTAAAGGACAAGCATACAGATGCAGAGAGAACCTATTATAAGAAGCAGAGTATTCCGGAGGCAGTTGCAGCATATACACCGCCGGTTGATCTTACAGAGGTTATTGGTGATACAACACTTTTATGCGTCTTAACAGAATATTTGCTGATGTTTGTAAACGATAAGGAAGATAAGATAGATCCTGTACGAAGCAAGTTTGGAAAGATTGAGAAAGAAGAAGTTACCATGAGTGAAAAGCTTGTGGATATTAAAGCATTTATGATGGAGCATGAAGATTTTAGTTTCAGGGAGCTTTTATGGAATAATCCGTCAAAGGTTGCTGTTATAGTAACATTTTTAGTTGTGTTAGAGCTTATTAAGACTGGATTTGTTGAGGTTAAGCAGGAATGCCCGGAGGATGATATATTCATAAGGGTGGTCAGGGATCCTGAGCTTTTATTGAAGATATAACAGAGGAGTAGAATGATGAGTTTAGAACAGATGGAAGGCATAATTGAGGCTGTGCTATTTTTACTATGGGTGATTCTGTGGAAGCGGTAAGCTTGCAGATGCCATAGAACAGGATGTGGATACAACTGTTAAGATAGTACACAATCTTATGGATAAATATGAATCAGAGAACAGAGGAATAAGAATCATTGAGCTTGAGAACAGCTTTCAGCTGTGTACCAAGCAGGAATATTATGATGCACTAATAAGAGTGTGCAGCCAGCCAAGAAGATATACACTGACAGACGCGGCATTAGAGACATTGTCGATAATAGCATACAAGCAGCCAGTTACTAAGATAGAGATAGAAAAGATAAGAGGTGTTAATTCAGACAGGCAGTTAAGTAAGCTTGTTGAATTAGAACTTGTTAAAGAAGTTGGAAGACTTGATGCACCGGGAAGACCAATGCTTTTTGGAACAACAGAGGATTTCTTAAGGTCATTTGGAGTACAGTCGATAGATGAGCTTCCAACAATCAGTGAGGATATGGTTGAACAGTACAAGGAAGAGGCAGAGTTAGAGCTTGCAAGCTATGAAAGCTTTGATGCAGATAATCAGGAAGATTCTGATGGTCAGATAACATTAGGAATATAGAAAGGAAGTTGACATTATGGAAAGAAAGAATGCATGGAAGAAATATTCAGATGAAGATAAGAACAATGTATTCACATTTGCAGATGAATATAAGACTTTTATATCTGAGTGTAAGACAGAAAGAGAATGTGTAAAAAAGGCTGTAGAACTGGCAAAGAAAGCCGGATACAGAGACTTTACAGGAGATAATAGCAGCTAATGAGACATTAAAAGCTGGCGATAAAGTGTATGCTGTCAATATGAATAAGGCAATAGTGCTTTTTAATATTGGAAGTGAACCGATAAGCACTGGTATGAATATACTTGGGGCACATATAGACTCACCAAGACTTGATATCAAGCAGAATCCTCTCTATGAAGAAACAGACCTTGTTCTTCTTGATACACATTATTATGGAGGAATCAAGAAATACCAGTGGGTCGCAATTCCACTTGCCATTCACGGAGTTGTTGCATTAAAGAATGGAACAACAGTTGAAGTTGTAATCGGAGAAGACGTTTGTCTGATGCGGTTGTCGGTGTATCAGACCTTCTTATACACCTGGCTGCTAAACAGATGGAAAAGAAAGGAACTCGGTGGTTGAGGGCGAAGGATCTTGATATCCTTATAGGAAGCATGCCGGCAGCATCAGACAGTGATAATACAGATGAGGATAAGGAAGAAAATGGAAGCAGTTAAGAAGAATATTCTTGCAATTCTTAAAGAAAATATGGGATTGAAGAGGAAGATTTCTTATCAGCAGAGCTTGAGGCTGTTCCGGCAGGACCTGCAAGAGATTATGGAATAGACAGAAGTATGATAATGGGCTATGGACACGATGACAGAGTGTGTGCATATCCATCACTTATAGCACTTATTAATACAAGTGAAGTTAAGAGAACAGGTGTATGTATTCTTGTTGATAAAGAGGAGATAGGAAGCGTCGGCGCAACAGGTATGCAGTCAAGATTCTTTGAATATGGTTGCAGAAGTTATGGACAGATGTGGAAATTATTCTGAGCTTGGATTAAGAAGAGCACTTGCTAATTCTTATATGTTATCATCAGATGTAAGTGCGGCATATGACCCTAACTATGCGAGTGTATTTGAGAAGAAAAATGCAGCTTACTTTGGCAAAGGTATGGTATTTAATAAATACACAGGTGCAAGAGGCAAGAGCGGCTCTAATGATGCATCAGCAGAATTTGTAGGAAAGTTAAGAAAGGTTATGGATGATGCAGATGTATCATTCCAGACAGCTGAACTTGGCAAGGTAGATGCAGGCGGTGGCGGAACAATAGCTTATATATTAGCTAATCTTGATATGAATGTAATTGACAGTGGCATTGCTGTACAGAATATGCACGCGCCATATGAAGTTATAAGCAAAGCAAGGCTGACCTATATGAGACATTAAAGGGGTATGAAGCATTTTTACAGATGTAAAATGTTTGTGTTAACGAAAGGACAATAATATGAAGTGGAATAAATATTCAATCCAGACAACTACAGATGCAGTTGATATGATAAGCAGCGCTCTTGATGATATAGGAATTGAAGGAATCGAAATTCAGGATAATGTACAGCTTACACAGGAAGAAGCAAAAACGATGTTTGTTGATTTTATTCCTGAGCTGCCACCAGATGATGGCAGAGCTAAGGTTAATTTTTACATTGACAGTGAAGAAGATGATGGCTCAATGCTTGAAAAGGTTAAGGCAGAACTTGAAGATTTAAGAATGTTTGTTGATATCGGTGAAGGAACAATAACAAGGTCTGAGACAGAAGATAAAGACTGGATTAATAACTGGAAGCAGTACTGGCATACATTTACAATAGGAGACTTTATTCATTAAGCCTACATGGGAGCCGGAGACAGAGGAGATGAAGGGACATCCTGTCCTTAGCATTGATCCGGGAACAGCTTTCGGAACAGGTTCGCACGAAACAACAAGAATGGTTATTAAGCAGCTTCAGAAGTATGTTAAAGATGGTGATGAGGTGTTAGATGTAGGCTGTGGAAGCGGAATACTTTCAGTTGTTGCCCTTAAATATGGTGCGGAATATGCACTTGGTACAGATCTTGACCCTAATGCAATTATTGCCTCAGAAGAGAATTCAGTTCAGAATAATATAACTAAGGAGCAGCTTGAGGTTATTGAGGGTAATATAATTGATGATAAAGCTGTTAAAGATGCCTGTGGCTATGAGTGCTACGACATTGTGTGTGCCAATATCCTTGCAGACGTATTAGAGCCATTTCTACATGCATACATGAGCATATGAAGCACGGCGCTTACTTTATTACTTCCGGTATTATAGATACTAAGGAAAATGAGGTGGCAGAGGCATTTAAGAAGAATCCTGAGTTAGAGATAGTTGAGATTAACCATGATGGCGAGTGGGTTAATATCACAGCAAGAAGGAAGTAGTGTATGTATCATTTTTTTGCAGAGCATGAGAATATCCACGATTCATATATAGATATAGTTGGAAGTGATGTTAATCACATTAAGAATGTATTAAGATTCAAAGAAGGCGACAAGCTTCTTATAAGCAGCGGAGATAATGTTGATTATGAATGCAGCATTGCTTCTATGTCGGATGAATATATAAGGGCAGATATACTAAGCAAGGATGAGCAGGGGAAAGAACTGCCTTCAAGAATAATTCTGTTTCAGGGACTGCCTAAGGCTGACAAAATGGAACTTATAATACAGAAGGCTGTAGAACTCGGAGCATACAGTGTTGTTCCTGTAGCAATGAAAAGAAGCGTTGTAAAACTAGATGCGAAGAAAGCTAAAAAGCTAAGGTTGAACGCTGGAATGGTATTGCATTAAGTGCAGCCAAGCAAAGCAAGAGAAGTATCCAGCCTGAAGTGACAGAAGTTATGACATTTAAGCAGGCACTTGAGTATGCGGAAAGCTAGATAAGCTTTGCTGCCATATGAGTGCGCAGAAGGCATGGAAAAGACCAGAAAAGTGATTGAAGAAATCGGACATGGAGAATCTGTTGGTATATTCATAGGCCCTGAGGGCGGATTCGACAGGTCAGAGCTTGACGAAGCTGTAAATGCAGGCTGTGAGATAATCACACTAGGTAAGAGAATATTAAGAACTGAGACAGCGGGAATGATGCTGTTGTCAGTGCTTATGTATAATATGGAAGAATAAGCGGAAAAGAGGCAATATGGAAGCATATCTTGATAATTCTGCTACAACGAAATGTGCAGCAGAGGTAGTAGAAACAGCAGTAAAGGTTATGTCAGAAGATTATGGCAATCCATCATCAAAGCATATGAAGGGCGTTGATGCAGAGAAATATATCCGTGAAGCTAAAGAGGTAATAGCAAAGACTCTTAAGTGTCAGGATAAGGAGATACTTTTACTTCTGGTGGAACAGAGTCTAACAATATGGCAATAATAGGAACTGCTATGGCTAATAAGAGAAAAGGAATGCACTGCATAGTATCATCTGTAGAACATTCATCAGTTAAAGAGCCATTCAATTTCCTTGAAAAAGAAGGCTTCAGAATAACATATCTTCCAGTTGATAAAGATGGAATAGTTGATATAGAGGCTCTAAAGGATGCACTTGATGCTGAGACAATACTTGTCTCAGTAATGTATGTTAATAATGAAATTGGTGCAGTTGAACCGATTGAAGAAATCGGACATATAATTAAAGATTATAATCCTGATATTGTATATCATGTTGATGCGATTCAGGCTTATGGCAAATATAAGATATATCCTAAGAAGCTTGGAATTGATCTGTTATCAGTCAGTGGACATAAGATTCACGGACCTAAGGGGAGCGGATTCTTATTCATTAAGGATAAGACAAGAATTAAACCTATAATATATGGCGGTGGACAGCAGAAGGGTATGCGTTCTGGAACAGAAAATGTTCCGGCTATAGCAGGACTTGCAACTGCCGTAAAGCTTATATATAATAATGACTTTGAAAGCAAGATAGCACATTTGTATGAGTTAAAGGATTACTTCATAGATGAGCTTGAAAAGCTTCCTGATGTGCAGGTAAACAGCAAGAAGGGTACGGATTCAGCACCACAGATTGTAAGCGTAAGCTTCAGGGGTGTAAGGGCAGAGGTGCTGCTTCACGCACTTGAGGATAAAGGAATATATGTATCCTCAGGTTCAGCCTGTTCTTCTAACAAGCCGGGACTGAGCAATACACTTGTTGCAATCGGACTTGATAAGGAGCTGCTTGATTCTACACTTCGGTTCAGCTTCTGCTATGAGACAACAAAGGAAGAACTTGAATACACAATAGAAACACTTAAAAGCTGCTTCCAATGCTTAGAAGTACACAAGACGATAATTGTGTGAAAATCTATTTTCACACACAAGATTTGTGCTTTGCACAAATCTTGATATGCAAAAGGAAAGGCGGAAAACGATGTATAAAGCATTTTTGATAAAATATGGAGAGATAGGTGTAAAGGGTAAGAACAGATTCATCTTTGAGGATGCCCTTGTAAGACAGATTAAGTTCTCACTTAAAGATGTTGAGGGAGAATTTGATGTAAGAAGAGCAGATGGAAGAATCTATGTTAATGCACTTTCGGACTATGATTATGATGAGGTAATTGAGAGCCTTACAAGAGTATTTGGTATAGTTGGAATCTGTCCTGTAGTTCAGATTGAAGATAACGGTTTTGATGACCTTGCTAATCAGGTTATCAATTATCTTGATAAGGCATATAAGAATAAGAATATTACATTTAAGGTTAATGCAAGAAGAACAAGAAAGAATTATCCAATGAATTCAATGGAGATTAATATGGAACTTGGTGGAAGAATTTTGATGCATTCCCAGAGATGAAGGTTGACGTGCATAAGCCTGAGGTTCTTTTACAGGTAGAAATCAGAGGAGATGTAATCAATATTTACTCTATCGAGGTTCCGGGTCCTGGCGGAATGCCAATCGGAACAGCAGGAAAGACTATGCTTTTATTATCAGGAGGTATTGACAGCCCTGTAGCTGGGTATATGGTTGCCAAGAGAGGTGTGCAGATAGAAGCTACATATTTCCATGCACCACCATATACAAGTGAGAGAGCTAAGCAGAAGGTAGTAGACCTTGCAAAGATTGTATCTAAGTATTCAGGTCCTATTACACTTAATGTTGTTAATTTCACAGATATCCAGATGGCTATATATGAGAAATGTCCACATGATGAGCTTACAATCATTATGAGAAGATATATGATGAAGATTGCAGAAGAACTTGGCAAGGAAAGCAAATGTATGGGACTTGTTACAGGTGAGAGTATCGGACAGGTCGCAAGCCAGACTATGCAGAGCCTTTACTGTACTAATGAAGTGTGTACAATGCCAGTATACAGACCGGTTATTGGTTTTGATAAGCAGGAGATTATTGATATATCAGAAAAGATAGGAACATATGAGACATCAATCCAGCCATTTGAGGACTGCTGTACAATATTCGTTGCAAAGCACCCTGTAACCAAGCCTAATCTTAATGTTATCAAGCAGCATGAGACTAACCTTGACGGAGTTATTGAGGAGCTTTACAAGACAGCAATTGAGACAACAGAAAAAATCGTAATTGAATAAAATAAAACCGCTTTATCTGCAACAGATAAAGCGGTTTATATGTTCTTACACATCATTACTCAACGATGTATGGCTTTAATACGGCAAGGATTGTATCAATATCATTGTCTGCATGAATGTTCAGGTCAATTGGCTTAGAAAGATCAAGACTGAATATACCCATTATAGACTTGGCATCAATTACGTATCTGCCGGATACAAGATCGAAATCATAATCGAACTTAGTAATATCGTTTACGAAAGATTTTACTTTGTCGATTGAATTTAATGAAATCTTTACAGTTTTCATTAGAATACCTCCTTAAATGTTTTTCTATAAACTATAATATCTATTTGTTAAACCTATGTCAATAAAGAAATGTAACAAAAATTAACAGGAAATGAGGATTAAATTGAAAAAAGTTGCTATACACAGTCTGGGCTGTAAGGTTAATTCCTATGAGGCAGAATCAATGGAGATAATGCTTAGGGATGGGGTATGAGATAGTGCCTTTCAGTGAAGATGTTCAGGCTGATATATATATAATTACTACATGTTCAGTAACTAATATTGCTGACAGAAAATCAAGACAGATGCTGCATAAGGCAAAGAAGATGAATCCGGAGGCAGTTGTTGTTGCTGCTGGCTGTTATGTGCAGGCAGACCCTGACGGAGTTAAAAAGGATGAATGTGTTGATATCATTCTTGGCAATAATATGAAGATAAGTATTGTTGAAGCATTAAATGATTATTTTGGCGGTTCGGATAAAACAAGCTATCTTGTTGATATTAATGACAAGTATCAGGAGTATGAATCGCTTAAGATTAACCAGACAGGGGAACACACAAGAGCGTATATCAAGATTCAGGACGGATGCAACCAGTTCTGTTCTTACTGCATAATACCATACGTAAGAGGCAGGGTAAGAAGCCGTAAGCCTGAAGATATAGTAAATGAGGTTAAGACGCTTGCAGCTACAGGTGTTAAGGAGGTTGTTCTTACAGGAATTCATATATCATCTTATGGAACAGACCTTGAGAATATAAGTCTTATAGAACTTATAGAGGCAATCCATGAGATTGAAGGAATTAAGAGAATACGTTTAGGTTCGCTTGAACCAAGAATAATTACAGATGAATTTGCAAAAGGATTGCCGGCTTAGAAAAGATATGTCCACATTTTCACTTATCATTACAGAGTGGATGCGACAAGACATTAAAGGCAATGAACAGAAAATATAATACAGAAGAGTATTATGAGGGCTGCGTAAAGTTAAGAGAAGTGTTTGATAATCCGGCAATAACTACTGATGTAATCGTGGGATTTCCGGGAGAGACAGAGGAAGATTTCCTTGAGACACGCAAGTTCCTTGAGAAAGTACATTTTACGAAATGCATATATTCAAATATTCAAGAAGAAAGGGAACTGTTGCTGACAAGATGAAGGAGCAGGTAGCAGACACTGTTAAGTCAGAAAGAAGTGCAGTTCTGCTTGCGTTAGAGAAGGCACAGTCACTTGAATACAGAAAGATGTATATCGGAAAAAGGCTCGAAGTTCTTATAGAAGAATTGACAGAAATAGATGGCAGGTCATATTATACAGGATATACAAAGAACTATATAAGAGTGGCAATAGCCGCTGATGAGTTTAAGGATAATCCTGTTAATGATATATATGAATGTATGGCTGATAAGCTTATCTGTGACGGGGTTACTATATCAGCGAGGTATAATTAATGTCAAGAAAGAATACTAAAGGAACAATATTAGCTATAGATATGGGAAATACCAATATCGTTATTGGCTGTGTTGATGACAAGAAAGTATTATTTGAGGAAAGGCTGAGTACAGACCTTTCAAAGACAGAGCTGGAGTATGCCATCAGCTTTAAAAATGTTCTTGAAATCTATAATATAAAATCAGAGGATATTAATGGTGCAATTATATCGTCAGTTGTTCCACAGCTTGTTAATGTAATTAAAGCTGCTGTTGAAAAGGTTGTAGATATAGAGCCTCTGGTTGTAGGACCTGGAGTAAAGACGGGGCTTAACATTCTTATGGACCAGCCGAAGCAGGTGGGAAGTGATTTAATAGTTGATGCAGTTGCAGCGACACATGATTATGGCGCACCTGTTATTATAGTTGATATAGGTACTGCAACTACTATAAGCGCAGTTGATGAGAATGGTAATTATATAGGTGGTGCAATTCTTCCGGGAGCAGGTGTTTCAATGAATTCACTTTCATCAAGAACTGCGCAGCTTCCAAGAATCAGCTTTGATGCACCAAAAGGACCGGTTGGAAAGAATACGGTTGACTGTATGAAGAGCGGTCTTATATACGGACATGCAGGAAGTATAGACGGAATTATAGACAGAATAATAGATTGCTGTGGATTCGGAAAGAACGGAAAGCCTGCTGCAAAGCTTGTGGCAACAGGGGGCTTAGTAAGGTTATAATTCCATTCTGCAGAAACAGAATTGAGACAGACCCTGCACTTCTTATAAGAGGTCTGAAATACATTTATGATAAAAATGTCTAGAATAGTGAACGCATAAGCGGGAGGAGATAATATGCTTAAGGGAAAGACAGTTGTTCTTGGAGTAACAGGCAGTATAGCAGCATATAAGATTGCTAATCTTGCGAGTATGCTTGTAAAGAAGCATGCCAATGTGCATGTTATAATGACTGAGAATGCATGCAATTTTATTAATCCGATAACATTTGAGACACTTACAGGAAACAAGTGCTTAGTTGATACTTTTGACAGAAACTTCCAGTTTAATGTTGAGCATGTCAGCCTAGCAAAGCTGGCTGATATATTCCTTGTAGCACCTGCTTCGGCAGATGTAATAGGAAAGATTGCAAATGGGATAGCAGATGATATGCTGACTACAACAATTATGGCATGCAAATGTCCTAAGCTTATATCACCTGCAATGAACACTAATATGTTTACTAATCCTATAGTACAGGATAATCTTAAGAAATTAGAGCATTATGGATATGAAATTATCCAGCCTGACAGCGGTTATCTTGCATGTGGAGATACAGGCGCGGGAAAGATGCCGTCGGAGCAGGTTCTTCTTAATTACATCTTAAGGACA
>VOFH01000218.1_pt1 | contig 86000 bp, 85 predicted proteins | sample 5384091 | NCBI WGS metagenome assembly VOFH01 (sample SAMN12384727, study PRJNA508395) | human gut metagenome | isolation source: healthy gut G | host: Homo sapiens
GGATTCGGCCATACCGTATGAACGAAGCAAGCGAAAATGGCGAGGTTTCCGCCGCCATCGAATCTATGGGTAAGCACGGCTCGATCAACAGCTATTTTTTATGTAAAGCTGTCCGCGCAGCTTCTTGCACAACTCCCGGCATTTAACACTATGAAGTTTTTGCTTTCGGATGGCGGCTCCTGGAATCTCATTTTTACACTGGCACTGACAAATACACGTATCCTTTCCCAGCAGAAGAAATGGAAAAGTTATGCACAGCTCATGGCATCATCATCCATCATTGACATTTAACTGGGCGGGCGAATTAATTGCCGCCCGCCCGGTTATCTTCACTGCGTGCGCCCACAACGATGCATGCGTATGCCAGCAGTGCAAAAACAATTCCAACAACAATTACTGCTCTCCACATATTCACCCCTCCCTCTTCAATAAGTCCATCTCCAGAAGCAGAACAGATTTGCTTCTGAAGATGGCTTTTATTTTACAGCCACATTTGACACTACTCCCCTGACTGTCCGGGCATCCTATACTGTAGGTACTGGCTGGCACCATCATGGGAATCTCACCCCGGCAGGATCTCTGCCGGCCGCCCCTTTGCTTGCGGCTAAGGCTGGACGGAAGTATCATTGTCCTCTTTCCATGTCATTGCGCTGCACCCCGCCACAGGGTGCTTTCAGCGGACTGTATTCGCTCGATACCATATTCTGCGGTTTCAGTGGTCATTAACGGCCACCGTGGTTGTCTTCGCGCATCCCATTCGCGCTTGCCGGCCTGGTTTTACCCCTGGTTACGGCTGGAAGAGAATGTTCAGTATAGGATGGATATTCTGTTTTCAAAGTGCCGAGAGTTTCCCTCTCACTCCCTAGCCCTTGAGAAAGCCGTTTTTAACCACATTGTTTTTAAAATTATTCAAATTAGCAAAATGCACAAAACAGCTGAGATTTTTTATCTCAGCTGTTTTGTATGTATACTTTTTATCCTTTTGATACTTTGGGGATAATCGACTTATATTTTTGCACCGCTCGATTTTTATGATTCAAAACTGTTTGCTTATCTAAAGACAGTATTTGCGCAATATCGCCTGTTGCATATCCCTCGGTATATAGCTCCACAACCCGATACTGCTGCTCGGTCAGACTCCTTAACCAGGAAAGGAGGTCGGAGCGTTCAACCTGATCGATAAGCCCGCCAATATCATCTTGCAAATCAGGTGAATGCATCGAATGACTTTCTTGAAAAAGCGTATCCACCCCTTTGGGTGGCCTGTCCTCTCTTTCACAGGCTGGCACTACATCGGTCCTTCTGTAAAAACGTCGCTCACCATTGAATTCCAGCCGATATGCTCTCGCTGCTTCCCTGATTTGCTTTCTCTGCATCCCTGCCTTCCTCATTTCGAGTTTGGCTGCTTTCCATTCTCTTTTATATTCCCTCTCTGCCATGGCATGATTATACTTCATTTTACTCCTCCATCTGATGTGAACTTGTTTTGGGACAAGGTCACACGGAGGAGCTCGTATCCATGTAGATGATCGCGTTGTAAATGATACAGCTTGTCTGCTTGATGTATCTGCTACGAAAAGATACTCTCTCTCATAGCACCAAATACTTCACCGCACCCCTACATTTTCTTTTGCGGTGAATATGTTTGAACATTAGCCAATGCTATCTAACCTTCATTACCGCATACCGAAGATACGGATAAAACACTGTATAGTTACGACCCTGTGCTTTAACGCGCCAATAATACAACCATTTGAAATAGTTAAATTCTCATAATTTTATAATTTGCAGCAATAATACATCTTATAGATATATTCATATTCTTAAAGTTTCTTACTCAATATTTTATCATCTGATAGGCTTTACTTGAGGTGATTCCCATGAACGATAAGCTTTATCGAGATATTGGAAAGCGAATAAAGTTGGCCCGACGCGCTTGTTCTATAACTCAAGAAAGACTTGCCGAGATGGTCGGTGTTACAAACCAACATATCAGTAATATTGAAGTCGGTAACAAAGCTCCTTCCTATGAATTGCTTTACGCAATTGCTGAAAAGCTAAACTGTTCTGCTTATAGCCTTCTTCCTGCAGAATCTTCTAATAGCGGAAAATACTTTTCAGAAGAAATAATGCATTTGCTGCAATCCGCTAATTCATATCAGCAAAATATGATTATTAGCTATATTGAGTGGTACTTGACCCAGCCTTTACCATCCGCCGTAAAAGAACACGAATAATGCCGGAGGAGAAATAAATGCTTATGTTTTATCTGGCGATGTTGGACACGCCACAACAAAAAAGTAAATTCAAATGATTTACGAAAACTATACTGGGCAAATCCTGCAAACGGCGCATTCTCTTGCAAGAAATCATATGGATGCAGAGGATATTGCCCAAGACGTTTTTCTGAAAATCATTAATAACATCGACACCATCAAACTGAAAATCCCTTACGGCTTCGAGCTCTAATCATCCAAATGACCAAGTTCGCATCAATCGATTTACTCCGAAAGAAAAAAACAAAGAAAATCCTAACGATTCGATTAACGATTGGGAACAATTTCCCGCTGTTACCACCGATATAGAAGAATGTGTATTTTCTCACGAACTTATAAATATGGCAGTGAATTTTGTATCGCAGATGGATGAAAAATATCGCGCTCCCCTAACTCTTGCGGTCCTAGGATATAGGATAAAAGAAATCGCCTCGCTATTAGGAATGTCGGAAGCGAATACAAAGGTCCGCATTTCTAGAGCTCGCCATATGCTACGAGCATATATTCTTCAGGAGGAAAACCAAGTTGAGCAAGAACATGATATCAGTTGATGCCCTTCTCGAATTCGCAGTTCTTGAAGCCTCCGCTTATGAACAGCGGCAACTTCCTCCCTTGAATGACCTCAATCAGCTATATCCAGCTTCTGATTTTCTCAAACAAAAAATCCACAAAATCGACTCAGATGAAAAACGTCGTCAAAAATTATTTATGCTAAAAAAAGCTGGAAAACGGATCACTGCATCTATAGCATGTCTTCTCGCAGTTTTTACTTGTATTTTTGCACCTGTTGAAGCCGTTCAAGATGCTGTCATCTCTACCGTTATCGAATGGCGTGATAAATTTAATCAAATAATATTCTCTTCCAATTCAGAGCTCCACTCCCTTCCTGCTGCCATTCACATAAAGTATTGGCCGTCGGGCTATTATGTAGAGTCTACCTATCAAGATAATTCCCGTTTCCACATGGCAGCAGTCAATAAGGACGGTTCATATAGTACAGTAGAAATTCTATTAATGGATGAACCTCAAACGGTATTACTTGATAACGAATATTCCGATTATTATCGAATATCTTTTGGCTCGAATGATGCCTTATGGACCTGTCACGAATCCGGAAATAACATTCTCACTTGGGCTGACCAAAATGTTCTTTATCAAGTGACCACTGCAGCATCGCTTAATGAGGCAATATATATTGCCGAAAATATCGAAATGGGATGAAATCTTCTAACGGTTGTTCTCTGCAATGCCCTAAACTTCAGAAAACAATATAATTTTTTCTGTGAAGCTGTAACCTTTTATTGTATTTACGTATCCAATATGTCTTCCTTTATTTTTCTTGGAGGTTATACAATGAAAAAGTTTATTTGTATTGTGCTTACCGTCGTCCTCGCACTATCTTGCATGAGCGCTTTTGCCGCTGAGCCGCTTTCTTCTCAGGAAGGTGGAACAACCCCTCAATAGAGCATTACTCCATTTTGGGTCAACACCCCTTCTATCATCCCTTCTATTTCTGGCAGCGCTCGAACATATTCCTGCTCAATCAATGGTGTTTCCGGGACAACCAAGATTTCTGCTACCTTGGTACTATACGAGAAAGGTTGGCTAGGCGGCTATACAGAGGTAGCGCGTACCAGCCACACCACATATTCCGCTTCATTCTTCAAGTCTGACTCCTACAGTTTCAGCTCCGGGAAAACTTATAAGTTAGAAGTCAGCGGAACTGTCACGCGAAATGGCTATGCAGAGCCTGTTTCTGCAACTATTGAACAGAAAATATAATTATTCCCGCATTTAAATCTTTCGAGGAAGACAGCAGCGGCATTGGTAAATATACCAATGCCGCTGTTTTTCTTTGTACTTCACATTGTTCTTCGTCCATGTTACAATCATTAGAAACACATCTATATCTTATAGCTTCATTTTTTTGCTTGATTGAATACGCCGTCTGAAACGATTCACTTCGGCCGCCCGGATGGTGCATCGCCACCGTGATCATGGTGCAATGTCAACGCAGCCGCTAAAATGAATTTAGCATCGCAAGATGCGAATTCATTTAGGAGGTCATACCAGGGTCAATCACAAAGAGATCCTTGATGTGTGAGTGACCGCGAAACGCTTCTATGCGGAGGAACACTTTGAAAAGCGTTCCCCCCGCTCCCCCTCGAAACCCGCTCCATTCCTGCAGAATGGTTGCACCGTCCTGGCGGAAACAATACACAATTCCTGCGGCAGAGATGCACCATCATCTGCGGTCAAGCTGCACTTTTGGCCGGCATACGCACTTGATGTAACTATTCTATTTTTATCACGTATACAAAGTATTCTATGGTGAATCGCAATTTTGCTAAATTGCGAGAGAGGAGACTTCGTAATGTATCAAATTGCTATTTGTGATGACGAAAAAATTTTTACCGATAAGTTGGCTCATATGATAAAACAGTATTCCAATGCTCATCACCATGTCATTGATCTACACCTTTTTCAACAGGCGGCCGACTTCATACAAAGTTCTCTGGAGTCTTACGATATCGTTTTTCTTGATGTCCGCTTTGGTGAAATTAGCGGGATTGAGGTTGCCAAAGCCCTGAGAGCAAAAAACGAGAATGCAATTTTGATTTTTGTATCCGCTTTCATAGAATATGCTATCATGGGTTATTCTGTACATGCATCGGCATATCTTCTCAAAAGTGACTTGGATGGAACTTTTGAAAGTTGCATGGATGAGATCTTCCCACAAATTGGCTCTAAGGAGATTTCAGTCCGTGTGCCATATGAACATGTAAATGTTGACATCCCTTGTAAATCTATCATCTACATGGAAAGCTATAAACGTCAAATTCAAATACATACGTCCCTTCCACGCTATCCTTCCATTCTTTACTACGCGAAGTTATCCGACATGATAGAGACTCTTGCACCCCATGGATTTCTTCGAATACACAAAAGCTATTTAATCAATCTTTCTCGCTGTCGAAGGATCCAAAACCGACTGGCCTACATGGACAACAGTACTGAACTGCCATGCAGCAGACAAAACTATACTGATATCGTACAAAAATTTCTTCAGTGGAAGGAGCGGGAAATATAATGGAACATCTAATGGAGATAATGACTACTGGCACAGAAACATTCTGTATTGTACTTTTACTCAATACATTTTTCGAACGAAAGTATACATCATACAGATTTTTCTTTCCGCTCTCAGCTGCCTTTCTCTTCTACCTTTGGCTGCCCTTAAACACGATACTCGCCACCTCATTCGTCACAAAACTTTTTATATCCATCCTCATCTGGCTTGTCTTTTCTCAAATATTTTATACTGGAGCACTTCCTTTTCATCTCTTTCTCTTATGTTCCTTTTTATCATACTTTCCGGACTTGATTACTTTACGCTCCTGGGGATTTCATATATCTTTTCTTTCTCGTTTTCCGATGCTCTTTCCAATTCCGCACTTTACATCCTCGGTGCTTTCGTCTCTCGTACTCTGCTACTTCTATTCTCCATTATTATCTACCGACTTTTCAAAGCTAAAACATCTATGATTCTGAGTTCGAGCACTTGGATTGCGCTCTTACTGTTTCCTGTATTTTCAATCCTCTTATTTGGCGTAACCATTGAAATTGCAATGGCACAAAATAAAATCAGTTTCAACCTAATCCTCAGCGGCATAGGTTTACTGCTTTTTAATATCTCACTATTTCTTTTACTTGGCAAGCTGGAATACAGTACCAACCTACAGCAAAAAAATATTGCTCTCCAACATGAAATTGATCAGAACATGAAGTCCACAAATGCGCTCCAAGCCATCTTTAATGAGCAACGTGCACTGACACACGATTTCAATAACCACATTACAACACTATATATGCTTCTTAAAGCGGAGCATTACGAAAAAGCTACAGAATATGTAAAAGTGTTGTCCCAGAACCTACCGGAAAACACTCGTGTTGTCAGCACAAACCACCCCATTCTCGATACCATTCTCAATCAGAAATATACACAGGCCAAACTTCAAAACACATCAATGCGCTTCACTGTAAGCGATTTATCTTCTTTCCCAATGAAAGACGAAGATGTTGTCACACTCTTAGGGAATCTTCTTGACAATGCACTCGAAGCCTGTCGAAAACTTCCCGATTCATCATATATCAATGTAAAAATACTAAAAAAAAGAGGGGACTTTTTGCTCTCTGTCGAGAACTCATCTTTGCCAGTAAAAATTTCCGAAAATAATTATGTACCAACCGATAAAGCTGAACCACATTTACATGGTTTCGGTCTTCAAAATATTGCCCATATCATGCAAAAGTATGGGTATGAATACACACTTTTTACCACGACGCCCGATTTCATTTTGTCTCAATTCTGTCATAAAAGTGCAGTTGGGAACATTTTTTGACAGTTGGGAACAAATCCATTGTGAAAGAATTGTGAAAATGCTATTTTAAGCTTAAAGGAGGAGGATGTTATTGCTCCTGTCCTGCTGCGAGAGGCTCACAGATTTTTTTCATCAGCCAATGTGGCCTTCCGGAAACAAGAAGGTCTTGGTACATTTACGCATTACAAACTCGCATTTCTATGTTTCTTTCCACTGCCGGTATGATGCTGCTTGGCTGCCTTGTTGCCACGCCATACCAAGTGATCTGTTTTCTTGTAGGAATTTTATCTTTGCGCAGACGTCTCGGTGGCTATCACGCGAAGACGCCGCTGCGATGCTTATTCTTGTCGATTGGTGTATCCATTCTCTGTTTGAGCATTGTAAACAGCCTTGTTCAGTATAGTCTTTCAATTCTTATTTGGATTTTATTCATCAGTCTCTCTTTTGCTGTTTTCAATTCATCTCCTTATAGCCATCCAAACTGCCCTCTTACTCCTGATGAACTTGCTGTTTCCTGGATAAAAGCGAAGCATATTCTTATATGGAATCTGTTTTTGATTTTGTTGCTTCAAATCTTTTTGCACATTCAAACTGTTCGCTTTATTGTGAAATGGGAATCATAGCGGCCGCTATTTCCTTTTTGTATCGAAATTCAAGGAGGTAAAATCATCATGAACAAAATCGCAACCTTTCTTTCTGAAAAACTGGCTGGCAAACTGGATGACCTTGCTCGTCGCGATATGCGCGAGTGGCCACCTACGAGCGTCCCCATCTATTACCAGCCGCAGCGCCCTCAGCGAGAAACCGATGATACAAACAAGTAGATTAATGTGACGGCTCTTTATAAATTCAACAGCGACATGATAAATTTGTATGCGATAGAACGCAGTTCGCAAACAAAATACAAAGAGCAAAACAAAAACCAATGGTGAAGTCATGATGAAAAAAACTAATAATGAAGGCAGCAGAGCAAATAACAAGTGGAAATGCTTGCTTGCTTTCACGTCATTAGCGATTCTGGCGGGGTGCGTTCTACTCAATGCATACATCTTATATTGCAAAATCATCCCGGTAGGTAACGTTAAGCCTACTTACGATTATCGTATTGCAGTTTTCGGAAATGATGGTATTTACCCTGAAGAAGCTGTTAATTTCGCCAGTAGTCTCAATGACGAATTACCAAATGCAGTAATTGAGCAGATAGGGATTAAGATTGACTGCCGACCCCAAGGGTATAATGTCTACTGTGTAGCTCTGGATTCTGAAACGTTTGCTAATTGGTATCCCGTACCGATTACTACACAAAGGCCATACGCAGTGCTATCTTCATTTCACTCAATCGGGTTAGGCGAAATTGAAAATATCGCTGTTTCCGTAAAGAACACTGCAATTAATATTGTCGGCGTAAACCATACAGAAATACCATTTGGGGCCATGAGCAATGTTCCTTTGCCTAATGTACCAAGTTTACTTTTGGTGACCACACAAAAAGTAGCAAATGAATTATATGCGCAGTACCCAGTCACACAGCAACGGCAAATCTCAATATATTATCAAACTGAAGACGGAAAAACCTTAACTAAACAGATGGAGTCCTATTCACCTAAAGAAGTATCCGGTACTCAAATATGGGACTGTCAGGATTACACAAGAAATTCTTCGTGGGCGATCAGTACCCGAGTAAAAAAAATCATATGGAACAGTTGCTTAATTATTTTTACTTCTTTACTCGAGAGTGTCATTTTATTCTCTGCATTTAGCCTTAAGAAAAATTATTATAGCAATTGTCCCACCAAAACAACCAAGGAGGAGCATAATGAAAAACAATAAAAGCAATATCTCCAGCAAATCGTCTATGGGAAAGTATCGAAGACGAGGATTTACAGCATGTTGCATTTTGATTCTTTGCCTGTGTTGTTTTACCTCCACTGCCTTTGCCACTAGCGGTTTAATTGATGACGATCAGCTGCGGCTTGAAAACCTTAAAGTAGGTGATATTACCGAACATGGTATAGTTACTGCAATAGATGAAAATGGATATTTTTTCAAAATTGATGAATCAGAAGCAGTTGTTACACCAATGTCAACATTTAATGGATCACTGACAGGTCTTTTCGATTCGGAAACAACTTTAAATGATAGCGCATTTTATTTTGGCGGACAGGCAGTTTGCAAAAATTTAGCCGGCGGAGCTGGTGCCGTTCAATTTAAACTTGGTGATACTGCAGTTGGAGTTCCCCCTGGCTCGGGTTATTCATTCGTATATGTATGGGGTAACAAAGATTTATTTGTCCAATCAATAGAAGTGTGGGGAACAAGAACAGTTACTTGGGAGATTATCGAATAATCTATGCCACAAATTTATTAAATTTAGTTTCCTTGGTACTATCCCAAGTTCGCATCACAATAAATCTTACAAAAATGGAGATAAACTTATGAATAAAAAATTATTTACTGTGACCGCGGGATTTGTGTTAGCAACAGTTACTGCTATATCTGCATTTGCTGCTGATGTAACACTACGGGCCGTACCTGATACTGCAACGACTTTTTCTATTGGAGCACAAAACATGGTAGTTGATGGTGCTTACAATAACGCCAACGTCTTTATGGGGAATCTGTCTGGCAATGACAACGAATTTTGGATACTTAGGCAGCATCCTACCGGCAATTGGAGATTGTACACAGCTAAAGCACCAATCGTCGGATACGGCTATACAATTAATCGACATATCAACGGAACAAATTGCATCTTGTGGCCTGATGCAACAGACGCTTCAACACTCAGAGACTCTGTTGTTGATCTTATGACCGTTTCTTCTGGGGTACAGCGTATTAAACTAGCACTTAGTGTTAGTAGTAACCAGTGGCTAAATACATCTGGTAGTAATTTGGTATGGACCACCTCAGGCGTGGCTTTCAACGTATTCCCCGCCTAATTTCCTCAATCTGACCAAATTGCTTGCAATTTGGTCAGATTTTTTTTACTGAGAGCCTAGAACGGAGTTGCATATAGTGTCTAAAATATGTATAGCTTTGTTTTTTCTTATTTTTCTGATGTCTGGCTGCCACACATTTTCTTTCCCTACATCAGACTCTTTTTCGGATATATCCTCTTCAGATGATCTCCCTCAAAGTGAAGCAGAACCATCGGAAATTCACTTCTTCGGCACTCTTGCATCAGGAAATGGAGATGGCGCTGAAACTGAAAATGGTTTCTTCTACATTGAGCCTCAAACTTCATCATATGCCAATATACAATATATTGATTTTTCGAATAAAACCCAATTCACTCTTTGCTCTAGTTTATCATGTACTCATAATAATGAAAACTGTACCAGCTATTTGGAATGGAGCGGTGGTTATCCTTATTTAGCAGCAAATTCAAGTAAAATCATCTTGACAAGTGCTAATGCAGGAGCAGCAAACGAAAAAATGTATCACCAAAAAGCATTACCAAATATACAAATTGCTGATTTGACTGGTGCGAATCGAAAAACGCTTGTAACGCTCTCCGCAAATGAAGATATACAAATCGGTACAGCCTGCAATGAAGAATATTTATATTTAATAAAAAAAACGTGTAAACGGTACATCTAGTATAATGGACTTATGCAAGGTTTCTTTAAGTAATGGTGCACTACAAACTATTTGTCGCCTTCCCAATGGCAACAGCTTTATTCTTGGCGCACAAAACAAATATATAATTGTTGTTTGTTACTCTCCTGCTCCTAATGGGAATTTATATTCTCCTAGTCAAGTAGCTAGCTATATGTGCTTCGACATAGGTACTGAAAAGTGTATTTCGCAAAAGAAATATTGATAAATTCCCTTAGCAGCTCAAACCAGAATTTTGTTAGTGGCACCACACTATACTCTTTCTCTCCTGTAGACAACACGTTATCGATCTACGATCTCAAAAATGGACAAACTGTACGTAGCATTCCATCTTTTTTGAAAAAGAAATTGAAATGGGACAAATTGATATAGTTTTAGATAAAAACATTCTATTTTCTGAGATGTTCGTAGGCGATGAAGACGAAATCACTTCCATTAGGTTTGATTTATCTACCGGGAGACAAACACCTTTTACTCTATATGGTGAGTACGGAATCAATACGGGTAGACTTTTCCCAATCGTTCCATCCTGTTCATTGAAAGATGAATACTTAGCTGTTTACAAATGTGATTTTCTTGATGCCTTTTTAGGCGATGATTCCGGTATGCCTATTGGGATTCTAAGGCCCACTTTCACTTTTATTTCAAAAGAATCTTACTGGTCTGGCATTCCAGAATATAATCATCTGAAACAATAAGAAGTCCACCACATAATAGTTCAGCATCACTTGCATCTAATACGTTGCATTTTTGTCTATATCACAACTTTTGAAATTCATCGTTATTTTCAAGTTAAAAGATCGCAAACAGTCTTATTCGTTTTAGGGCAAAAATTTCATCTTAACATCCACTTTGAGAGAAACCAGAAGTATATAGTTACTATTCTCCCTATTTATTATAATTTTGAATGGAGGCAATTTTATGAAACGCTTTTCTCGAATGTTTACTTTTATATTTATTCTGTCAATAGTTTCCGCATTGACAGTCCCTGCTTTTGCTACATCTTCGCTGTACTCTACTAACGTATATCATTTTCGGACTGCAAAAGATTCGTCCGCCGCTCGATATGTATTAAACTGCCATACAGACGGAATTCCTGTCTCGGGAACTAAAATATCATTGTGGCAAGGAACTGGTCACTCATCTCAAGAATGGTTTGTTGATTGGACAACCGGTTCGCTTAATAATCCTACTGCGGCTCTAAGGCCAAATCAGAATAGGACTCTTGCAATAAATGCAGACAGGAGCGCAATAGGAACCGTTTGTAATGTAATACCTTCCACTGGAAATGTCTATAATGATTACAATATAACTTTAGTTGGGAGTCATAGCACAAGACCGACTGAAGTCAAACTTCAGCTACCAGCTCGCTATAATCATAGTTCCCCTGTATATATAACTACACATGGTATCGGGAATTACTGTACATGGAATTATATTAGTTCTAATCAAACTTGGTATATGGCAAACTAAAGGTTTTCCCTCAGCACATTTCTTGTCAATGAATTGGAACAGTGACATGGATTCCGTATTCGTGCAGAGTTGCTACTACCGGCTCACGGTCGAGCCCGATGATTTCCATGACCATGTGGGTAGTCTCACCCAAGGCAATGATGGCATAGACCATCTGCTCCGAGCAAACCTCTGAATGAGGATACTTCTTCAGCAACAACACGACCGCATCCATTGGCTACAGAGCTGCCACCATGCTTTTCCCTTTGGATGCATCAATTTCAACAACGTTCATAAAGTTCCCTCCTATGTGATTGGACTCATTACTTGTTCAGTCTCCTCAGTGACATGAACACGCCGAAATGTCCGGCGGTACAATCTGAGCAAATCGAATGCTTCGAATGAGAGAGGCAGCTAATGGGCATGTTAGCCAAAAGTATTTTCTGTCATGCCCGTTACTCTCCCATTCTAACAGCTTCGGCTCTGAGATGGAAAAAAGACGCAGCTGGCTGCCGCGCCTTAAACCGGTAATTATTGTAAGGAGGTCTTCTTATGAAACATATCGCTCAAATATTGTCTTTTCGTTAGCTCTAATACTGGCTATCACATTTACCACTCCCGTTTTTGCTGATACCAATCCGCCAGAAGATACAGCTCACGCATATCACTTTAGAACAGCGAAGGAATATGATGCGCCACGATATGTACTTAATTGCCATACAAATGGAGCTGTTGTTTCGGGAACAAAAGTTTCGTTGTGGCAAGCAACTGGCGATATCAGTCAAGAGTGGTATGTAGATTGGACCTCTTACGGTCAGTACAATCGTACCGCTGTTCTGAGATCAAATCAAAACAAATCTCTCGCATTAAACGCGAATAGAAGTGCAGTAGGAACTATTTGCGATATGCTACCCTCAAATGGAAACATTTATAACGATTACAATGTCACATTAGAGGGCGATCACTCCGTGAGTCCAACTCAAGTCAAACTACGATTACCTGCCCGTTACAACCATACCTCTCCGGTATTTGTAACTACACATGGTATCGGAAACTATTGTACATGGAACTATACCGGAGTCAATCAAACCTGGTACATGGCCGATGGACCATCCAAACAAAAATAAAGGTACTATTCAATGAAAAAAACTTCTTTATGGTGTATTGTATTTGTGCTTTTGCTCTCTATTATAATTATATATACAAGTTGTGGAGTAGAGGTGCCTACAAAAAGTCCGTCGCACATTCAGAGCAAGTTTTGGAAAACAATTTGAAAGAGGAATCCATTTCTGCTCTTAGTCCCTATCTTGTAACTACTTGTACAGGAATTTTTAACAATCAAGTTACGGGAACTGACAAGGGAAGTTATATATTACTCCAGAATTCAAAAGGTGAATACAATATCTTTTATGTTGACTATCTAACACAGCAAATAGTCTATCTTTCTAGTGAACCACAATCTTTGCACAACGAGGAATCAGACACAAGCTATCTAGGAGAATGTCCCGGCGGAGCTTCATTATTTTGTACAAGCGAAAATTTGTATGTTGTGGTGTTAGGAAGCGCGCCCAGTAGCAATGTACCATCTGAACCGGCAAAAATAATCAAAATGGATTTAAATGGTGCTAATAGGTCAACATTATATACTTTCAGCGATGAATATTTTTGGAAAACACCGCATTTGCTTTTGATGGGGAATCATTGTATTTTTTGGCCGTAAACGTAGATACAGGTCTGACTGAAATTGTTTGTTTGGCAACAAATACTGGTGTATTTTCTTCACTTTTTAGAATTAGAGCACAATTCTTCATATCGCCTATTGGGAACAACTTCCGATGGATTGGTATTACAACAGACTACTTTTTCGGATGAAAATGCACGGTGTAAATTGCAAGTTTTTTCTTTACAAACAAATTCTATACGTACAGTGAATGATTTCAAATATAGTGATAGGTCTTACGTCATTTCCCATGAAAAAGCATACTCTTTTTAGTCCGAGCGATGGCAAGGCACGAGTTCTTTCACTGAAAAACGGGGAAGAAGATATACTTAACGATAAAGTGTTTTCAGGAGAAGACTCAACTGGTTACATGCTAGTCGGAGATATATATGACAATCACTTTTTTTGTTTTGGATAAAAACACTAATGATTTATATGCAATCAAATGCACGGATGGGACTGTAACGCCAGTAACTCTACAAGAAGAGGGTTTCAATGCATCAATCATGGCACAAAGTGAATCTGACTTTTTGATACTAAAAAATATGAGGAAAAAGTTATATTGGAAATGATCCGAATGGCAACTTAGAAAAACAATCACTGATGTTGCCTGTATACGCGTTGATTAATAAAAAAGTTATTGAGCAGTACTCGGATTTCCGAATAATACAATTAAAAAATTTTAATATTCAATAAATTTATTTCTGCAATAATATTCAAGGAGAGATTCTGTGTCTGATATGAAGCGACAGATAGAACTCTACCACCTTACTAAGATATACAACAACCAAAAGACAAGTCGAAAAGCCCTGGCCGGAGTGAGTTTCACTCGGCCCGGGCCTTTACGGCCTTTTGGGGCCCAATGGCGCAGGCAAAAGCACCATGATGAATATCATCACCGGGAATCTGACGCTACCAGCGGAAAGGTACTGTGGAACGGTAAAATGTCCTGCGCATGGGGCGGGAATTTCGGCGCGTCCTTGGATATATGCCGCAGCAGCAGAATCTGTATGACAGTTTTACAGGCCGCCGTTTCCTGCTGTACATAGCAGCACTCAAAGAAATTCCCGGAGTGATGCAGCGTTACAAGTACAACGTGTCGCAGAGCTGGTACACCTTTCCAGTGAATTGGAAAAACGTCTGGCAGCCTATTCCGGCGGCATGAAACAGCGTCTGCTTGCTGCAGCCGCATTGTTGGGTGAGCCGCAGATCCTCATCATGGATGAGCCTACCGCCGGATTGGACCCGAAAGAACGTGTACGCCTGCGTCAGGTATTGGCCCAACTCGCCCATGACCGCATCATTATTGTTGCCACACACGTAGTCAGCGATGTGGAGCACGTTGCCAGTGAAATCCTGCTGCTCAAGGAAGGACAACTTGTGGACCAGGCGTCTCCTGCCGCACTTATTGAAAAATACGCGCCGGGCGGCACACTGGAAGACGTCTACCTCACCATTTTCGGGGAGGACGAAGCATGACACGCCTGCTTTCCGCTGAGCTGCGCAAGGTGTGGCACAGCCGTTTTTTTCTTCTGGCGTTTTCTGTGCTGCTCGGTGCCAACCTGTTTTTGCTGTGGTTCGGCACGGGCCATACTCCGGGCAATGTTCCCTCCTCTGCTTATCGAAAGCTGGAACAGCAGATTTCCGGCATGAGCATGGAGGATATGGATGACTTTCTGCATGAAGAGCTGGCCCGCACAGAGGGATTAAGCCATATCTATAACATCCTGCGCACAGAAGCATACAACAACGGTCAAAAGACGAACGTCTCCGCGAAACCTACGCCGATGATTTTGAACAGTATTATGATATTTATGAAGCAGGCGGGTTCCTGAAGTACGGGGAAACGCTGGACACAGGAATACCGTTTTCTGAACACCATCGTTCTGGAATTTGAGCAGGTAAACGGATACGGAGAATTTCTGACATCCATCGAACAGAAAGCCCGGCAGCTTTCCTCGATCTCTATTTTCGCGGAGAGCAAAAGCGGATACGACATGGAAAACATCCGTGTCACAGATGAAGCGTTCAGGGATATGCGCGGTACGTCCATTCAGTATTATCCGCAAAAAGGCATCATGACCGCACTGGATTTTGAACTTACGGATGTCGTAACCGTATTTGCGATGCTGCTCATTGCCACGGTGCTTGTCCGGGCCGAGCGGGACAACGGTCTGCTCGCGCTGGTGCGTTCTACTCCGGCGGGCAGGCTGCATACCGCTGGCGCAAAGCTACTGGCGTTGGGCGCAAGCCTCGCAGTTGTTCTGGCTTGCCTGTATGGCGTCAACCTTCTGTACTGCGGCGGGCTCTATGGTCTGGGGCCATTGAACCGCTCCATTCAAAGTGTGCCGCAGCTGATGCGCAGCACATGGAAACTGACGGTCGGCCAATATCTGTTCTGTTTTTTTCTCACGAAATGGCTGGCGGCATTCATCTGCGGTATATGGGTAATGCTGGCGATGCTGTTTGCCAGAAGGCTTTTCACGGGCGCATTGGGGGCTTTGGCTCTTATTGTATTCAACCTGTTCATCCGATCTGTTATCCCTGCCACCAGCAGATTGAATGTGATCAAATACGCCAATCTCATAAGTTTACTGCGCACCAATGAGCTGCTGGGCGGATACCGCAATCTGTATTGGTTTGATCACCCGATTCCTCTGCTTTTGGTGGAGTGCGTTGCCGCTGTTTTGTTCGGTATATTGTTTGCGCTGGCATTCTGCTTTATTTTCAGCCGTCACTATTTTACTGCAGCGGGACGTCGGACAGGCAAAAGACCTTTCAGGCGTAAAATCCCCGCATTCACGACACCAATGCGTCAGGAAACTTACAAGCTGTTGGTGATGCAGGGCACAGCACTATTGCTTTTGTTATTTGCGGGGTTTCAAGTCTATACCGCAGTGACAACGGAAAGCTACATCGACGCGGACGAGATCTATTACCAATATTACATGAAGCATGTGGAAGGTCCGTTGACGCAGGAAAGTGTTGATTGGCTCTCGCAGCAGCAAGAAGAATTTCGCCCCATCTACCAGCTCAATGCTGCGTTAATATCGAAAAAGGTCACTTCACAGGAATACCAGGCAATGATGCAGGGTTACTCCAGTTTGCAGCAGAAAATGAATGTATTCCAGCGTGTTATTTACAAGGCTCAGATGCTGAAAGAAAAACCTCGTATGGAAATGGTCTATGAATCCGGCTGGCTGAAGCTGTTCGATCAATACGACACGCAGGATTTGCCTGATACGCTTTGGGCATCTATTTTATGCGCAGTATGTTTTTCCGGGTTGTTCGCAATGGAGCGGCAGACGGGGATGATCAAAGTCATCGGCACAACACCGCTTGGACGGCGTGCCACCGTGCGGTACAAGCTGTTGCTTTCTTTTACTGTATGCGGCTTAATAACGGTGCTCAGCCTTTTGCCGCGCTTTTGGGTCTCTATCCGTGACTACGGGCTTGGCACATGGATGGCTCCGGTTTACAGCATCAGCGAATATTACAACGCGCCGGAAATACCTTTGTTTTTAATGGCAGCAATCCAGACTTTTTTTCGATTGGCCGCGGTGAGCTGTATGGCCTGTGTGACGCTGGCTCTTTCGCAGCGGATTGGCAACACCTTTGGCGCAATGTTTGCGTCGCTGCTCATTTTTTCTCTGCCGCCGCTGCTCAGTGTCTCCGGCTTAACGAATGCGAAGTGGCTTAGTACATACCCGTTGTTCCACATCTGTGCGCTCTTTGGCGCAAGTACGCAGGCGGTCGGAATTATGCTTTTGCTGATTGTTCTAGCGTTTGCTATCTTTGCACAGAATACTTGTTCACTCATTTCAAATGAAGAGGTACTGAATATGCGCTTTTGCAAATATTGGGCAATTGGAGCTATTGTCATTACTTTGTTGTCTGCATGTAGTGATTTTAGGCAAGGAAACTCCCCCTCTTCCACTTCAAAGGACTTTACGTTACATGCGGTATCGGGTAGCGAACATTTGACAAACAGAAACATAGAGTTGATCACTAGTGTCTATGGCATTTCCAGCCAAGCTTCAACAGAAACGGGACTTTATGAAATTGTACCATCAGGGACAAAGGGGTCAAATATTATATACACAGATTTTGATTCTAAAACAAGAACATATCTATGCAACCGACCTGAATGTCTGCACAAAGATGAAAACTGCCCCTCGTGGATTGCCTCTGACTCCTGTCTGATATTCACAGGTGGCACTGGACACAACATCTTCATTTTGCAGTTAGAAACCTACAATTCTCCCTATACGGGCATATGGAAAGCCGAACCGAATGGCAATAACAGAAATCTGTTATTCCAGTTTCAACCCAACCAAAATATCGTTAATGGAATTGCCGCTGACGAAGAGTATCTCTACATTACAGTGCAGGAAGTTGATTCTATTACATATCAGCCTAAAAAACTTATGTACCAAATCGATATTCAAACAGGCGAAGCAGCAGAGCTATTTTCGTTCAACGCAAACGATTGGTTGTTTGGCGCATATGAGGATAATTTAATTATCCTGTCCTATGATTCGGCAGAAAAAGAATTTGCATATTACCGCTATTGTGTTACAAACGGGGAGACAGAAGAATTTTTTCAGATATTCTGCTACTGACGATGAAAAAGCGCCTGTTACTGCGCTCAACGGAAATATACTATACCTTGTTCAACCAATCGGAAATACTAAAGCAGAAGTAAGTTGTATCAATCTTAAGAACAATCAAAAACTGGTACTATGCTCTGAAATTCCATTTTTTTCATCTGAGACAACGACTATCCTTGACTTTGTAGACAATAAGATGATCCTTCAAGTGTCTGATACCCGACAACAAGATTCCAAATTGGCTAAGCACTACCAGTATGGCATCGATTTAAAAACCGGAGAGGTAAAAGAAAATCTATTACTTATTGAAAATGGAGGACAGGCTGAATTCATCAATATATGCGGTGCATATAAAAATGAATACTGTGTTTTATCAGGCTATGCCCCTCAAACAGTAACCTTTGATGATAACGGTACCGCTTATGAATCGTCCATATACTTTCCAGTATACGCATTTATCACAAAGGAAGATTATTGGAACGATTCAGAAAAATGGATCGCTCCAATTGATTTGACGAAAGGAGGGTAGCGTTTCAATTCTAGCCCATAATAGCAAAAATTCGTACAAACCAAAGGAGAGATTACGATGAAAAAACTTATTACTTTAGTTGCCAGTCTTTTGGCCGTCGCTTTATTGACAGTTCCAGTCTTCGCAGCGGAAAATCAATCTTTAGCTGTAGATATAACCAAAATATCTATCTCCAATGAAGCCAACAACGACCTTCTAAATGCCGCGACTGAAAGTTCTCCGGTGAATGGCACCCGTATCACCACTTGGGATAATACAGGGCATGCAACACAACGGTGGGACTACTCTGAAAGTGTTCCTGGAAAGCCTCAACATTATTGGTTAAAAAATTCCGCCAATAGATCTTACGTTAATGAATGGCGGTCATTCACACGCAACATGACGACACAGCCCGTTAAATTTTAATAAAGGCGGTTCTTCTTTTAATATTTACGGTTTGGCAAATACCACATATATTTTAGCTCTGACAACTACCGGTTCCTATAATGGTGCACCTGTTTTATGGAAAGGTTCAAACAATCAAAATAATCAATTGTGGGTTTTAGGCGCATGGGGATAAACCAATAAAGCTACTGATCTTGAACCCAGATTAAATTCTAAAAACATATTGGTTGCTGCTCTTGGCCCCGTTGGCTCTCCAACGGGGCTGCTTTTGTATGTATCCGGCATTGATCAGATCATCCAGCGCCCGGCGTACCGTGCTCATGGACAGCTTTGTGTCCCTGCTGATCGTGCGGACGGAGGGGAAGCATTTCCCCTCCCTGTCCGCACGGCTGCGCAGATACATGTATACCGTCACAGCCCGGCTGGGCAGGTCATCCGCCCAAATGGTATCAAACCAGCCACTCACACGTTCTCCTGTATCATCCCCGGCTTCTGCCGCTCCGGGAACCGCTCCTGCCCCGGTACAATCTGCTGCCCCGGCGGGATGCCGTACTCTTTCAGTATCTTCCTTCTCAACTCTTTGCTCCCCGCATATTTCACTTCCCGCTGCGCATGCTGCTCCAATGCATACGGCTCTGTAAATGTGATGCCCCAATCCAGGAACAGCCGCAGTTTGGACAGCATCGGACGCCGTCCTGTCTTCATCACGATAAACTGCCCTTTCGGCATTGATTTCAGTTCATCCGGCGTCATCAGCCGCCGCCCCATCATCTGCAGGCTGCGGGACGGGTCGCTTTTCCCCCTGCTCACACTCCCCGTCATCACCGTCTGCTCTCCCAGCTGGCGCGACACCTGTTCCGCTGTATCGCCCGCGGGGCTGAACCCTCCCGCGATGGTATCCTGCGCATTGTCCAGGATAATGGAACAGCCCTCTTTCCCGTAGTTCCGTTCCAGCTGGCCGTAGGACTGGATGATCCCCACGATGCTCAGCCGCCGCGAACGCGCCGCGCTGAACATCAGCTCCAGCGACTCTATCTTCGGAAGCGATCCCAGCTCATCCAGAAAAAACATCACCCTGTTTTTCAACGCGCCGCCCTGTCCGTCCGCCACCACAAGGATCTCCCGGTACATCTGCTGCACCAGCAGGCTCACCATGAAATATTTGCTGCTGTCTTCCTCCGGCAGCACCACGAACACAGCGGACTTTTCACGGCAGAATTTCTCCGCGTCAATCTTGGTTGAAAAGCACAGCATCTGCTCAAGCTCTGAATCCAGAAACGCGTTCAAACTCGCCATTGCCGTGGAAAGAACGGACGCCATCGCCTGCTCTCCCGCGGTGAGCGCCGCCCCCGCAAACCACCTCGCCTTGTGTTCGGGCGGCAGGAGGCTCAAAAGCATCTGCAGCTGATTCTTTCCTTTCTGGCCGGACGGAGACAGGAGATCCTGTATCAGCTTGAACACTGAAACGATGTGCCTTGTCTCCGGCGGACAGAATTCCGCGACCAGCAGGATCACGGAGGTGATGAGGCCTTCGGCCGCGTCATAGAAATAGGAGTTCTGTCCATGCTCTGTCCCGCTGCTGGATGTGACGACCGTTTTCGCAATGATCTTCGCATACTTCTCCGCCCGCGCCCTGCTTGCCAGATCGTCCGGGTGCGCCATATATGCGTCCATGTACTTATTGACGAGATCCAACAGGTTGTTGCCGTCACTGCACGCCGGATTGCGCAAGTCTAAAATCGAAACATCATACCCATATATGTCTTTGGCGATGCCCGCGTAATTTCGCGCGAGGTCGCCCTTTGTATCCGATGTGAGGAAACTCATCCCCGCCGCACAGCAATATTCCAGATTCGGATACAGGAAGTACGCGGTTTTTCCCGCGCCGCTCCCCGCCACCATCATTGCATGGATATCGTCGCCGTCCACAAGCGCCGTCACACGTTTGCCGCGCATTTCACAGCCCACCACCAGCCCCTGTACCTTTGGAAGATGCTTTCCCCGTCTCCACGCCCGCGGCCGGAACCGCACCCGGTGGAACGTGCGCCGTATTTCCCCCTTACCGGCAAACCGTGCCGCCCCGTGCTGCCCGTCTCCCACCGTCCTTCCCTTGATGCCGTCCAAGCTGAAACCCGCGCCGTTCGTAACGGCCGCCATCAGCAGCAGAAGGCCGACGCACAGCAGCAAAAGCACCGCCGTTTCCTGCCCTAACAAAATCCCATCCTCACCTCTTCCTCTTCCGCCTGTGTATTTTCCCGTCCGGACATTTCAAGCATACAGGAAACGTCCGCCGCCATCGCCGCAGCAGCGGTGTGCAGCCAGCCGTCCGCCAGTTCCGCCTGCTGTCCCGCTGTCCGGGCCGGCATGCTCTCCTCCGCCGCCCGCATTTTCTGTATCTGTCCGCCCAGCGACCGCAGGCGTGCATCCTGCGTGATATGGTCCTTATGCGGCTGGTACAATTCCGCGGCCCTGTCTGCAAGCCGGTCAAGTACGGCCGTCTCTCCGCCTGTACAAAGCAAGTGCCGGGCACGCAGCAGCGCGCCCGCCGCCAGCTTCTGCAGGCAGCTGTTTTGGAGCGCATCCGCCTGTGCCGAACAGGCCGCTTGAAATGTCCCCTCCAGATACCGCCCGTCCACGAAACGCGGCGCATGCACTGCCCGCGCCAAGACCGCATCCTTTACCTGTTCCAGCATCTGCAGTTTCGGGTGCGGCTGCGCACACACTGCATCCATCCCCCCGCGCGCTTTCAATTCCTCGTTCCAATCCTTCCATGCCGGAAGCTGTACAGAAACATCCGTGTATCCTTTTTCCCGCAGCAGACCAGTCAAACGCATCACGCCCTCGATCCCACCGGCGTCATTGTCCAGCGCAAGCACGACGCCGCGCACCTCCGGATACTCTTCCAGCGTGCGGAACAGGGCAGCTTCCGCCGTACCGTTCAACGCCAGATAGTTGCCTTGCCGCCAATCCTCTGAACAAAGGGAGACATACGACATGAGGTCGATTGCCGCCTCAAACACATACAGCGGTCCGCTGCCGCCCATATGGCGGAATCCATACGCTTTGTCGCTGCCCGGCGCATCATACCGGAACGCGCGCTGCCGCATCCCCTTGATGTGCGCCTGCCGCGGCGCGCCGTCCCGGTCCATCCCTACCAACACCAGACTGCACTGTTCCTGTCCCTGGCGCACACCTTCCGCCCTGCTCTGGTACACCTGGCCGGTCTCGATAAAGTATCCGGCCACGTCCGCGGACACCTTCCGTATATCTGTCAAATACCGCCGCACCTGTTCTTCCGAACAGTCTCTCGGCGGAAGCCGCAGCTGCTTTTGTTCCTGCCGCTCACATTGCACAGGCCCTGCTGCAGGAACAGCGGACTGTTCCAGCAGGAACCGCACCGCCTCCTTGAAATCCATATGAAAAAAATGGCGTACAAATGAGATGGCGTCCCCGCCCTCTCCCCGGTAATGGCTGTACCACATATTGCCGCGGATGCTCACCGATTCCTCCCCGGTATACGCCAATGCATTTCTCCCCGCTGCGGGAAAGCGTAAACCCTTGCACCGTAAGCAGCGGCGCGATCTCCCTGTTCCCGCGCCGCCGCCACTTCTTCTTTTGAAAAAATCTTTTTTTTGTTTTCTGTGATAGCTCTCTCCTCCCTGCTGTATCCGTATTTCTTCTATTGGTATCTTCATACCGCATGTGTCACAGTGACACATGCCATGTTCCAGCCAAATATCCTACCCGGCCCCTGGCGGGCAGTCTTTCTTTTTTGCAGATGTCACATCTGCGGTTCAAAATCATTTTCCGCATGTCCAAGCGCGCGCTGTTTCTGTTCCAGCTCCCGCCTGCGCTTTCTGTCCAGATACATACAGCGCGGACGGATGCGCGGCGCAGATGTTTCAAACATACGGCACAAACTTCCGATCACACCCAGCGCAGCGTCCATTGGGCCGAGCCTGTGCCACTGTGCACGCCGCTGCAGCAAACGCTGTGCGAATTCATTTCCGTCCTGTGCCGCGCTTCGCAGCAGTTCCTCCGCTTTCGCCCAATCCCTGGGAACGCCATTCCCCCGGATGTACAGCTTTCCCAACTGGTATTTTGCCCAGGGCGTCACGAATCTGCGCACATACACGTCAGGCGCCTGCGCCGCTTCGGCAAAAAGCCGTGCCGCGGATCCTGCATCCACAGCACGGCCTTTCCCGTTCAGAAAACATTTCGCAAGCCTGTATTTGGCAAACCCGTTTCCATGCTCTGCGGCACGTTCAAACCAGTCCGCGGCTGCCGTTTCGTCGAAGAACGGCGACGTCTCATCCGCGTGCAGCTTTCCGAGCGCGTATTCCGCAAAATGATTTTCCTGCTTTGTAGCCCGTTCAAAAAACATTTTTGCGCCGGCGTCATCCCGCGGCAAAAAGTATCCCTCCCGGTACAGCTTACCGGCCTGGTATTGCGCATATGCATCCCCGCGCTCCGCCGCGCCGAGCAGCGTCCGGAGCGCCGCCTGCACGTCTTCATCCGGATATTCTTCTTCACGGGCGGCGTCCAGCAGCCGCTTTGCACCGTACACCGCATGCTGTGCGCCGCGGTCCTGTGGATCCTGTACCGCGTCAAACTCCTGTTCCGGCTCCGGCGCGGGACAGCCTTCTTTTTGCAATGCGCAGCACGATATTTTTCAGATGCCGGAACTCCTTTTGTGTGTGCAGCGGCGGGGCCTGTTCCGGCAGGCTGTCCCGGTATGTGGACAGCACTGTTTTGCGAAGCTCCCACCACGTGCTGTATGCAGCCTTCACCTGCGGCTGCTTTTCCAATTCGCTGATAATACTGTCCACAATGGATTTTACCGGCCAGGGGAGATACCCATACTGGAGCTTCCCCTTTCTGTCCCGTACTTCTTCCGACAGCCGTTCCAGCAGGGATTCCAAAACCGGCATCTCTGCAGGCGCATCCCGCATCCCGGCCACCGCCTCTTTCAGACGTGCGCTGAACAGATCCCGCAGTTCGTCCCGGCTCTGTGACTGGCGGATATATATTGCGTCCAGTTCATCCCGGAATATCTGCCGTGCGAGGAGGGAGCGGAGCTGCACCACCCCCTCCTTTGTGAGCGCCGGCTTTTGCACACTGTCCGCATAACAGACCAGATGCACATGAGGATGGTGCGCTTCGTTGTGGAAGGCTCCGCACCAATGGAACGACCCGACCGGCACATTGAACCGCGCGGCGATCTCCGCCGCATTGGCACGGAGCAGCGCGCGCCATGCGTCCGCTTTATCGTATGACAGGCGGGCGGCGTCTTCACGCCGCAGGGAAAGGATACATGTCCAAATGTTCCCGTCATGCTCTGAAACCGCACGCGCGGCAGCGTTCAGATCCGGCGCATCTTCCTCCTGTGTGAACAGGCCGTGTGCGCCGCTGCGCTGGACGCGCGGACGCTGCGCGATGTACGAAACATAGTTGGAGCGCGCGTCAAACAGTTCCAGATGTTCCTCCAAGGTCCGCGTGATGAATTCCGACGCGTTGCGGACAGTCGGCCGGCGCGCATAGTCCTCATACTCAAAGCTCCGGCGCGCATCCGGAAAATCCCGCAGCAGTTTTTCCACAAGGACGCGCTGCGCCTGCACCGCCGGCCGCGCTCCGTTCTCTTCCACATATTTCTCCACGCCCTCCCGCGTGGCAATGTACCGTATGTATGCCTGTGCGTGCCGCGCGGCGTCCGGCTTCAGATAGCGCCATTTTGTGACGAGCTTTGCCATCCGGTATCACCGCCGAACATCTGCGCCTGCACGGATTCGATCTGCGCGCCTTTGCGGCTGACCGCAACTTCCGCGCGCGCTTTCCTGCGCAGCTCCGCATATACCTCATCCGGTATGTCAAAGTGCGAGACAAGGATGCGCTGCAAAATGTTGAGTTCCACCGCCAGCGCGTACAATACCGACACGGTCGCCTTGTCAGACCGCTCCTGCCGCGCGCTGATGATGGACAGCAGTGTTTTTGAGAGATAGTCCTCTGTTTCTCTTGCTTTGATATATCCCAGGTAAAAGCGTGCAGCATTTGTCATAAAGGAATTGAATGTACTGCTCGCTGCATTTCCCAGGTTATCCAATATGTCCCCGTATACATCCTGCGGCAAACGGATCGTGATCCTTTTCCGTGTATCTATCTTTCCGCCTCCTTTTTCGCAAAACAAAAGATGCAGATGTCTCTCAGCACCTGCATCCTCATTTTTTCTTCTCACAGCAGTCGCTTGTAATCCCGCGCGCCATAGAAAAAGCGCATGACGACCACTTCTTTTGTCTGCTCATTCAAAAGATATGCTCCAACATAGTTTTCAACGATCAATTTGCGGTATCCTTTTTTCCGCAGGCTTTCATCATCTGCACGCGGGAAACTGAACGGATGGTTTTGAAGCTGTTCAAAGCTTTTTTCAAACGCTGTCATCAACCTGTCAGCTGCTTGCGGCGCGTCCAGACAAATCGAAATGTACTGATAGATTTCTTCCAGATCCGTACGGGCAAGCGGTGTTAGCTTTAATTTCCATTCACTTTCCATACTTGCCGCGCAGCTCCTTCAGTACTTCCATACCGTCCAGCAGCTCTGCTCCATCAGCAACTTCTGCCTCAGCAGCAGCCAGCTTGCGGTACATTTCATTCTGCGCCATGATTCGTTCATATACCGCATCATTCATCAGCACAAGATCATTGCGTCCGTTTTTCGTAATGAAGATCGGTTCATTGAGCGTTTTTGCAAAATGCGAGATCTCCGTTGTATTTTGCAGTTCACGGATTGGCCTGATCACCGGCATGTTTACCGCCTCCCTTTGTATATATATTGTATTACTATTTTGTTGCACGGTCAATTCCTTATACTCCATATCTGCTATATTTGTTTTGACGTCAGCCAAAACCGGCTTATTTCCCTGTGCACAGGCAATATTCTAATATTTTGATGTCAGACAAACCGGAAATTTGCTGTTTTGACGCCACCTCGGAACGCCGTTCAGCCCGCACTGCGGGCTGATGTACCCGGCGGGCATCAAATTTTGATGTCCGCCTTTCTCCTGCTATCGTTCTCTATCCCCCAAAATCGCTGCAAAGGGAACTCCATCCCGCTGCCAAACTGCTGCGTTTCATAGACAAGTGAACCAACAAGCGCATCCTGTCTTTTCGTCAAAGCTTCACAGCATCATCTGCCATGTCTCGTTCAGTTCTTCTTCGGGGTCCATTTCGTCCAGCATCCTGCGCACACTTTCCTGCACCGCCTCATTGAGCACACCGATATCAAACCCGGCGTCCGCGTATCCTCTGGCGATCGTCTCATAATAGGAACGCGCAGGGACGCCGTACTCCCGTTCTCCGGTCATCACGTATGCCATAATGTCCCGTTCCCCGCCGTCCATCGTGACGGAAAGGTTTTCCTTGCGGTACAGGTGCGGATATCCCTCATAGAGATCAAGCGCCCGTTCGTCAGACGGCCTGAGCTTCCATACAAGCACAGGCACGCAGACCCCGGGCTTTGGCACCACCGTCGCCACCGCGCCGAACTGTGAACCGCGGAACAGCAGCTCATGGCCGTACAGCATCCCGCTGCATACCACTTCCGCCGTCGGACAGCGCCGTGCCATTTGCCTCCGATCCAGATTGCTCCCATATGCGATGTACAATTTCTCTTTCATACAAACATCCCCCCGTTACAATGAAAGCCCCGGTGCAGGAACCGGTTCCTGCGCCGGGGCGTGCTGTGTCTATTCTTCCTGTTCCCGAATGAGCTGCGACGGATCGCGCCACGCGATGTTCCCCTCCAGATGGCTGAGCAGATGAAACCGCGCCGTTTCAAACTCCGGGCCGATCATTCCCAGCCGCAGCAGCCATGTCCGGAACGTATACCGGTCATTGGTCGTGCGCGTCGGCGCCGCACGGGCATTGCGCTGCGTCAGCGCCTGATTGGCGATGGCAAGGCTGAACTGTATGTACGTCTTCACTTTTCCCGCATGCAGCGTGGAATTGAACATACGGAACTCCACCGTGCCTTTCTGGAACACGGAATGAAGATTCAACGCGTGGTACCGGCTTGCGTGATAATGCACATTGCTCCCGTCCCGCCCGTTGTACCAGATGCTTTTGAAACGATCCAGGCTCTGCGGCTTCTGCTCGTTTACCTGCCGCAGAAACCGCTGTTCGACCCTCCGGCAGTAATCTTCAGAACGGTTCAGGTCCACCTGCAGGGCTTTGTAGATGAGCTCCTCCTTGCTTGCCATAATATTCGTGATGTTCCGCAGATGCTGCGCATCAAATTTTTCCGCCCCAACATGGACATGGATCCCGCAGCTGTCATTGACCAGCGCGTTGTTCCTTCGCAGCGCCCGCACGATCTCCTGAATGGTTCCAATGTCCTCATAGACACAAACCGGGCTTACCAGCTCCACGCTGTATGTACTGTCTGCTGCAACAGTTTGTCCACGCACCTTTTTCTGCGTCTGGATGCTCCCGTCCGATACAAGCTTCCACACACGTCCCTGTGCGTCCCGCACTGCGTATGCGTCATAGCCGCCGCCGGTGTGTTCCGCCCGCGTTCCAAAAAATCCCGCCAGGGTCTCCGCCGCTTTTCCGCGGCTCAGCCCGGTCATTTCGATCTCGATGCCGTACCGGAGGTCTCTCATTCAGCCGGCTGATTTCCCTCAGCATGACCGGCCGAGGGCGCAGCCCGCCTTGGCCGCGCCGCGCTGCGCCGCACCGGCGTCCCGTTCTTTTCACCCAGATATTCCCGCACTGCCGCGGGCACTGTGGCTGCGTACAGCTTTTCGAGCTGTTCGCTGAGCCGCATGTCCAGCTGTTCGTTTCTCTTCGCCAGATAGCTCTTGAGCGCGCCCAGCGCCTCATCATTCAGTTCCGTTTCAAATGTTACTTTGCTCAAAATATATTCCCCCCTACATGCTCATGGACATACTTTCTTCGTCCTGTATCCCGTCCAGGCTGTAATCTGTAAACAGATCAAGCTGCTCCTGCTCCGGCGGCTCCCAATCCCTGAGCCGTTCCGCTCCTGACTTCAATGAAGCCAACAGGCTTCCTGCGTCCGCATATCTGCGCATCGCCACATAGTCCCCGCTCAAAACCGCATCCTTCAGAACATCGGCCCGTGCCAGCAGTGCGTCCAGTATACCGCGCAAAGCATCCGTTTCAGGAATCCGCTCCACATGGTTCCGGATAAAACAGAAATTTTCATCCGATATGTACCGGGTATATGACCGTAAAGCAGCCGACCGGATTTCTTCTTTTCGCGCCATATATTCCGCGGGAAGTTCCTGAGGCAGCGGCCGGTAATATATTTCCGGCATTTCCGCATCCGGATACAGTTCCCGTATTCGTTCTTTTGCCGCAGAGGATATGGTTCCTGCACAGGTTTGCATTCACGCCGTCCGGCCAGAACGGATCTTTTGATCCCGCCATATATACCTGTTCCCACCGGGCGTAGTCCCTTTCCAGCTCACGCACCAGTTCTTCCAGGCCGGGCTTTTTCAGCATATCTGCATTACTCCATACTCAGCCCCGGCGCCGGAGCCTGCCCGGGGCATTCATCGATTTCTTCTATCAGCATAAAGGAAAAGTCATAGACACGCTGCGGGTCCACACTGGCCAGGACGATCTCCGGCCCATATGCGCCCTGCCTGATCCAGCATACCTGCGCGGCCAGAACATCTTTCCATGCTGTCTGGATTTTTTCCGGAAGTGCATCCAACCGTAGGCCGTCGGCAGGACATACTCCAATATCGGCGTCCCGGTGCACAAGATATATATTGTCCGGCAGACCAATTTGCAAAAGGTCCCTCAGCTGCACCAGGCTCTCGATATTCTTGATCGGCTCTGCCAGTTCCTTTTTCCAACGTTCCGCCTGCGTTTCCGTAAGTGAGCAGAAGTCGCCCTCCGCATCCACGCCCGCGATGAGGAACGTCCCGACGATCAGATCTCCGCCCAACCTGCGGTTGGGACGCAGGCCCTTCAGCTTTCCCTCATCATCGCAGATCAGGACCGCACCGTCCTTCAGCCCTGCGCATTCGATGTATCCCCCTACGCTTTTCTGGAATGCTTCCAGCCGGTTTTCGATTTGGATCTCCCGTACAGGCCCGCCCGGTTCAGCCCGCAGAACACGGATCCTTCCACGATTCTCAAGCCGCGGACAATATTCCGGCCGGAATCCGACTCGCAGCATATCTCCTTCCAAATATGCCGACGTCACTTCCGCCTGCCGGGCCAGCTTGTCACAGAAAAGTTCCGCCAGTATTTTGTTTTCCTGCAGCCCTGCTCCAAACGCCGCGTCCAGTTCTGCAAGGGAACACGTCCACTTTCCCGTCAGCGTCTGCATGCATTCCCGCCGCACGGCCTCTTTGGCCGCTGTTTCGCATTTGCGCAATGCCCGCTCCAGCTCCGGCGTGACCAGCGTCATCAGCCGCCCGCCGGGGATGTAGGCGGAATACCGCGCGCAGGAACTTCCCTCTGAGCGGACGAGCAGGCCGTCCGTTCCATTCTCGGGCGCGATCAGAAGACAGTATTCCCCTCCGGCCACGCTGCGCATATCCTGTATATGCTTTTGGATCACGTCGTGATCCCACAGCGGATGTGCCTGCATCTGTTCAAACGTCTCATCGCTCACGATCTCCGAAGCGGCAATATACAGCTCCGGCAGCTTGCTGTAGCTTGATTCTTTCCGGTTCAATTGTACTTTCAATTTACCACGCTCCCGTATCATCAAATGTATTTGCGTCAGGGCAGATACTCTCTTGGATTTTTCAACGTTCCATTGTCGTTCACCTCCAGATGCAGATGATCGCCCGTGGAATCTCCCGTGCTGCCCACAAAGGCAATGACGTCTCCGGCAGACACCGCCTGTCCCACCGTAACGTTCAGTGCAGAGCAATGCGCGTACAGCGTTGTGACGCCGCCGCCATGACCAACCACCACATAGTTCCCATAACTCGCATGGCCGTACCGCGCCAGCAGAACGGTCCCATTTGCCGCTGCGCGGATCTCCGTTCCTTTCGGCGCGGCTATGTCAAGGCCCCGGTGGCCTTCCCATTTTCCTGTAATCGGGCTGTACCGTCCGCCCATTTCAGACGTCACCCGGTTTTTCCAGCCACCGGCAAGGGGACTGACAAATGTCCCGCCGATGTACTCCGGGCTGTCGTCCTGCACGAGGCCCGCTATCAGCCCGTCGCTCATGCCGCCCACCGCATCGGCGCCATATTCCGCCAGATAGAATATCTCCGCGGCGTTTGCCTGCCACTGCTCCGGGAACTCCGCGCCCAGCAGGGCGTGGAGCCGGGCGTAAACAACGGCCATATCCTTTTCCGGAACGGTCACCATATATTCCTGTTCCACTTCGATGGTCTTCGGAACGTCATAATCCTCCAGCTCCTCTTCATCCTCCGGCGGGTCGTATTCCGGATTCGGCACTTCCACAGTACGTATACGCACCGCTTCGCTGACATAGCAGCCCGCGAAAGACTCCGTCTGCCCCTGGCGGAGCGTCAGATCCGGCGCCCCGAAATTCAGCGCAAAAAAGTCTGCTTTCACTCGGTTGGCGCGAAGCGGGACAGAACCTTCTTCCAGCTCCGCATTGAGTTTTCCCACCGCGCCGTCCAATACAGCAAAGCACGCGCGCATCTGTGTAATATGCCCCGCGTACTCCTCCGGCGCCGCGGCAGGGATGGCCCCGTCTCCAAAGCACCATTCCACGGCCGCACGGTTGTGGTCCGCCGCGGCGTCCATCATCCCGCACAGGCACACGATGATAAGGATGAACGGGAGCAAAAATGCCGTGAGGATCGTCCCCACGGCATTTCCTGTCTTTTCATCCCCCGCAAGCGCGGCGGCTCTCCGGATCCAATATGCTGCTGTAACCGGTCCTGCCAAAACATCCCCCCTCGTATAATAAGTTTCAAAGTTAATAAATCAGGTATCAGCAGGCCCTGAGATGCCCGTGATACAATAGCTGTAGGACAGCAGGGTCAAGTTTTTCCCCAAAAAAATATGGGGCGGCATGGAAAACCGTCCTGCCGCCCCGCCCTGTTTCCTTACCATCTGCCGGCAGCGCTGTCGAATGTTTCCGGCCGCAGTACCCGCGACGCGGCCACCATGCCGCACCGGCCGCAGAACAGATGCTGCAGCGTGCTGCCGCCCATCATACTCCCGCGCTGTTTCTTCACAGTCGCCTCATAGGTCTGAAATCCGGTCCGCATCTCTGTACTCCCGCAATACGGGCACGGCGGGAATTTCTGTGTATCCATTTTCCGCACCTCCTGCAGCACCAACATTACCACACGGTCCGGGAAAAAGGTAGTATCAGAACCAACAAAATGTTTCCGCTCCGTCCGTCAGCGTCCGCCCGCCGTGCCATAGCACCGCAGCTTGTGCGGCGGCGTCTTCACAAGAAGGTTGTACCGCTCGTCCCCGCATTTGAACAGGCAGTTTCCCCGCGCACAGCTCCTGACCACGCCATATTCACATTCTTCCAGCTGCAGCGCTTCCCGGTATTTTCCCCCGTCCACAGTTCCCGGATGGAACAGGAACTGGTACGCCGGGATGCTGAACAGCGGCTTTGTCAGTTCCGCCGCCTCCGGCAGCAGAAAATCCTCGACATTCTGGCTGGCCAGCAGCAGGGAGGACTCTTTCTTCCTCGCCCGCTTCATGCACGCCCGGATGTATCCGATGGCTGTTTTGTTGTTGAGATACAGGTACAGTTCATCAATGGCCGCGACAGTATTTCCGGCACAGAGCAGTTCATTGTTCATATAGCTGAAAATATTGAACAGCATCGCGTCGCGCAGGTTCTGCCCCGCTTCCAGCAGGGATTTTACACCGAATGTGACGAACCGGCCTGAGCCAATGTTGGTGTGGCCGTTGAAATACAGGCTGTCCGGCCCCACGCAAAGCGAATGCAGATGGAGCCGAAGCGCCCGCAGCGTTTCATCCGTAAACACTCCGCTTCCACCCGCCTGCCTTTCCAGCAGTGCGTACAGCTCACAGAGGAGCGGGAAATCTTCATGCCGGAGCACGGACATGTCGGTCTCCTTTGTGATGCCTCGTTCCCGATACAGCTGTTCCAGCAGGATCTCCACCGTATCGGCCTGTGCATCGGTGAGCGGCTTGTAGCTCCGCAGCCAGTCGCGCAGAAAAGAAATGTGCTGCGCCAGTACTACACCGCTTTCATCCCCATCCCATCTTTTCGGCTCCAGCGGATTGATCATTGCCTTTCCTCCCGAACAATCTATATACGCACCGCCGAGATTCCGCGTCAGCTCCCGGTATTCGTCCTCCGCGTCCAGAAGCAAAACTTTCTTTCCCGCCTCCAGCGCGTTGATGACCAGCAGGCGCAGCAGATGGCTCTTGCCCTGCCCGCTGTTGCCCAGGATGAGGACGCTGCTGTTGGTTCGGCCGCCCGTGCGCCGGTCGAAGTCGATGATAACATTGCTGCCGTACTTGTCCCGTCCCAGCAGGAAGCCACGGGGATCTGTTTTGCCTGAATAGCACATGGGATAAAGGTTTGCGGCGCTGGATGCGGGCAGTACCCGCTCATACTGCGTGCCGAACGCGTTCCATCCGCTCGGCATCACGGACTGGAAGCCCTGCTTCTGGCGCAGCAGCAGATGGTCGACGCTGATCTTACAGCAGTTCAGCTCCGCCTCCACCTCGCTCTGCAGCATCCGCAGATGCTCCGGATCGTTTGCGATCATCTCAATGAATACAGCCGTGTGCAGAAACGGCTCCTGGTTCCGGTGCGCAAGCGTCAGCATTGCCGCCATATCCTGCAGGTTGCTCTCCGCTTCCACCACATCCTGCACGTTCCCGGTATTTCCCGCCTTCAGACGGTTCGCCTTATCCGCATTCTGCAATATCTTTTTCTCCTCTGCCGGCGTAACGCGGCGCGTATAGATGTGCACGGATACGCCCGCCTTTTCACCCAGCCTGTGCAAAAGGGCCTGTTCCGTGGTCGAAGCCGGATATCCCCGCACCGCCCACACGCACCGGTATGTATTTCCGCAGATGAATCGGTCCGTTTCAAACCGCAGCACGGACGGCGCGGCAAGGTCCAGAAATTCCTTGACCGCCGCTTCCTGCGATGCACTGTCCGGCGCTTTTCTGTCCGCCTGCACACCCGTCCATTCCACCCACCGCTGGCCGTCAAAATCGTCATAGTGCTCGCTTGTGAAGTCCTGTACAAAATATACTGCCATCAGCCGCTTCACATCGTCCAGGTCCGCGCGCCGAACATCAAAGCCCTGGTCCCGGATGAGCTTTTCCACACGTGCCAGATACGGATACTTCTGTTTTTCCCGCACAGCCTCCAGCCGCACCGCCAGCACAAATTCCCGCGCGGTCGCGGTCTGAAGCTGTACGCTGCCCAGGTGCGCCTTATCTTTTTCCAACAGATCCGCAATGTACGGGTTTTCCTCTTCTCCGATGCGGGCCTCCAGATACCGTGTATTGTTGGCAAAGCTTTCCCGCGAATTGAGGCACAGGATCTCCAGCTCCGGCTGGCTTTTGAACAACGTCACCAGCGCCCCGACCCGCGCCGCGAGAGCGTCCTCCGGCAATACGGAGATGCACGTCGGGCGCAGCAGGAAAAAAGGCTGTCTCCCCGCCCCGGTATGTGAGCAGGCCGTATGGCGTGACAGCCTGCGCGTTGATCATCCGGCGCGTCCCCTGCCGCACCGTCTTCCTTTTTACTGTTTTCATTCCGTTTCCCTTTCCCCATCCCAGCTGAATTCACGCGGTGTGAAAAAATACGCGGCCGCGCTGTACAAAAAAATCCCGGATGGACTGTCCCTCAAAGCGCACGGTCAGGAACGCATATCCCGCCGCGCACAGCAGCGGCGCCGCAGTTCCAAACTGTGCGGCGCAGAATACGCCTGCAAGACACAGTGCGCCAATGGCCGCAAGATCGTTCAGCTGCCAGAGCCACATCGTGGCACGCGCCGTCAGATCCTGCGGGTAGATGTATTTTCTCAATCTTTTTCCTCCCATCGTAAGTAGTTTTGAACGGCCGCAAGCACTGTCTCAACACACGGCACCGCCACGCTGTTGCCCAGCGCCTTGTACCGCGCGGTATCGGACGCGCCGGGGATATCCGTCCACCCGTCCGGGAAGCCCTGCAGGCGTTCGCACTCCAGCGGCGTCAGCCGCCGCACCCTGTTTTTGGGGCCAATGATGCATTTCGCATCGGATACATACTGGTTCCCCACGCCTTTTTCATCCCCGCTGCACAACGTACCCACAACACGCTGATACGGCACGCACACGCCGTGCCGGTCACGGGCCGTCAGCGTATATCCGACCTCCAGCGAAACACCCGCGCCGTTCCCGCCGTTTTCCGGCCCGCGGCCAATGACCGTCCCGCTGATCCCATAGGCGGGCGCCTCCACGCAGAACGGCTGGTTGTTTCCGCCCATTCCGCACGACGCCTGCAGTGTGGGCGCCACCTCCAGCGGACCGCGGTACCGGCCGTCCTGTGAATGGTTTTCAAACAACACCGGCCGGTTGTTCCCACTCATTCCCCGCGCTTGCTGTAAGGGTGGGGCAGAGGTCGAACGCCACCTCCGCCCCACCCTGTTCGCTGCCCAGCACGATGGGAGGATGGCCCCCCATATCCGCCCGCAGCGTCCCGCTCACGCCTTCACTCACATCCATACGCATGCCGCCCTGGTCATTGAGGCACACCTCCCGCTCCAACAGGATCGTCTCCTGGCGCAGGCTCGGATGTGCCGTGATGGTCGCTGCCGTACCGTACATGGGCCGCACTTCATCCCGTCCGTTAGCCGCATAGGCCGTCAGCGCCCGGGTTCCTGCTCCTCCCTCAGCCCCGCCTGCATCCGCACGGCGGATTCCAGCTGCGGCGGCAATGTCTTCCCACGTTCTGCGCTTCGCCGCAATATACCCCGGCAGGCCTTCGCGCTCAAATAGTATTTCCGCGGCACTGTGCCCAGCAAGATCTGCGACAAGGAAGATACGGCGGCGTCTTTGGGCGACTCCGAAAAATTCTGCATCGTAAACCGCCCATGCGATGGAGAAATTTCCTCCCAATACGCGCCCAGCAGATTTCCATGTCCCGGCCTCAGGTCGAGGGATTGACACGTCCGGCTCTGCCACGCGCGCTGTTTCCTCCAGCACTGCTCGAAAGTCCTCCCCGTCATAGCTTGAGAATGCGCCCGGCACGTTTTCCCAGAGCATGTATCTGGGCCGAACAGCGAGAGCTGTTCTACCTCTGGCCCGGTCTGCATCCCGCATCTCCCGGATCACACGCAGCTGCTCCATGAACAGGCCGGACCGCGCGCCCGCGAGACCTGCCCGCAGGCCCGCGATGCTCAGGTCCTGGCAGGGCGAACCTCCGCAGACGATATCCACAGGCGGAAGCTCCGCCCCTCTGAGTTTCGTAATATCCCCCACATGCAGCATTCCGGGGAACCGCAGCCTTGTGACTTCGATGGGGAACGGCTCGATCTCGCTGGCCCATACAGGCTCTATCCCGCACACCGCCGCGGCAAGGGGGAACCCGCCGATCCCGTCGAACAGGCTTCCCAGCCTGAGCTTTTGCACAGTGCATCCTCAGCCCGACGCGGAAGAGACCATCCGCACAGTATTGATGACGGACTGTGCCGTGTGGACCGCGCCCATCACGTTGGCGCGCGTGCTGGTGTCCACACCGAACGCGCCCGCGATCCGCGGAACTTCCGTGCTTGCCAGCATCATCCCGCAGCCCAGCAGCATATTCGTATTCCACACCATCAGGCCTGCAGTGAGCATCGTCGTCTGCAAAAAAGCCGTCAGGCACAGCCCGGCCACCTGTTTTCCCCAGTTCCAGAACCCGTCCAGGTATCCGCGCGGCACGCTGAAAAAGTACAGGCTGCCCACGGCGATCTGGATGAGCAGGATGCCGCCGCGCCTGAGGTTCGCAAAGAACACCTTGAACACGGCATATCCGAGCAGGATCAGCAGGAACAGGCCCACAAAAGCGCCGTATCCGTTCAGCGCGCCCATTGCCGCACGCGTCAGGCTTCCGATGCTGCCGTCCTCCCCGCCCATGAGCTGCGTGAGGCCCGACGCGAACGTGCCCTGCAGTGTGACGCACAGGCGGTACAGCTCTACCGGCACTGTGGTGAACAGGCTCACGGCCATAAAGCCTTTGATCCCATTGAGCGCAAGGCCGTGCAGGTCGCCGCGCCCCGATTGGGACTGGATGGCGTATTCAAAACCCGCCACTACAAGCCCTACTGCGTACAGCACCCATGCAAACCGGCTGAAAAACAGCACCACGGCCTGCGTCCACGGAAGGTCGAACAGCTCCGCCCCCATCATGTTCATCATCTCAAAAAATTCACTGAAAAAACCGGCCAGCTTTCCGTAGATCCAGTCAAAGATCTGGCCCAGAACCGCGTCGGCCACGAAATCCCATACAAAAATAGACGGTCACCTCCTGGCTATTTCGTATATCTGCGTCCGCCTAATATCCCATTCCGCACATCTCCTGCCGCGGGTCCTGTTCATACAATGCGCAGAACGTTTCGATCTGTCGCGCCAGCAGCTCCATATCCCCGGGTGTCGGGACAGCTCCATACCATTCTGTTTTCCCATCGCAGCGCCACAGATATGGCGCCTGTCCGCCCCATACATCTTCAAAACGCACCGTTACACGGTCGATCTCTCCCCGCGTCCTGCTGATGGCGCTCAGCTGCAGCGCTCCGTACCGGTCCGCAATTCCCTGCGTGACAAACTGCAGCTTTGCGTGCAGGCCGCTGTCAAGCTCCAGATACGCCGCACGGCCAACGTACCGCGCACTGTCTTCCATGTCTGCGGCGCTCACCGCTTTCCGCAGTTCCCGTTCAAATGTGTTCAAGATATATTTACACCCCCGCAATGGTCCAGATGTACAGCGGCGCCGTCAGGGTAAGCACCAGGCCGGCGAACAGCAGGATGAGTCCCGTCCATTCGATCTGGCCGTGCTTGCGGTACTCATAGTACGTTGTTCCCGCTTTTACGAAAAACGCGATCACGAGGATAAGGTCCAGTGCGGGGAACACTACTGTATTTACAACCGTTTTGATCTGCTGTGCCGCGCTCTGCCATGTACTCTGGATCACGCCCGCCACGTCTCCCGTCTCAGCAAACGCCGTCGCCGCAAAAAGGCACACGGCTGCCGTCATCAGCACACATACTGCCGTCAATTTCTTTTTCACAGGCATCTTCTCCTTTTCCGCGCCTTGTGGGTCCAGCCGCTGTGCCGGAAGGCGCTGTCCGGCACGCGCTCCATACGGTTCAGGGCTTGTCCTTACGCAAGAAAAACGGACTCACCCCGGTTCCTGCCCGGCCAAAGCCGCGGCCGCGGCGTTTTCCGCCTGTTTTTCCGCATAGGCCCGGAGCACGGCCCCGGCCAGCTCTTCCTTCGCTTCCTTATCCATTGGAAAAAAGATATCGATGTATTTTCCTTTTGCAGACTTGTATGAGGGCATCGCCACGAACAGGCCGCTTTTCCCCTCGCATACCTTGATGCCGCGCACGCCGAACCTGCCAAGCACCGCGTTTGCCTTTGCCTTCACGACACCCGTTTCAAACACCGATGTGATCTTGACCGAAATGATTTCCATATTCCCCGTTCTCCTTTTTTTGTTTTTGTTCTGCTTCATACACATACGTTCCTGCATCCGGGTCATACCGCAGCCCGAATGCTTCCGGCGGCTCACGCAGGATGTCGAACGAAAGCACATACGCCTGCCTGCTTGCCGGCCGCGGACATATTTGCGCCAGTATTTCTCCGTCCCTGTACCGCGCGGCGCCGCAGTCCATACCAACATCCCGGCTGGCCCAGGCGTAGAGCAGGGCGGCGTCCGGGCAAAGCCGGGACGCGTGCTGCATCAGCACCGGCACACCGGCGTCCTGCGTATAGAACAGGATGGTGTCCCCGCCGTCGTATGCCGCCGCACTGGCCTGTGCCTTCAGCGTGTTCCACCGCGTTCCCCAGTTTGCCTGCCGCCAGTCCAGCCAGCAGTTTTCTCCGCCCTGCCTGCGCACCGTACCGGCGCTCAGCGGCTCTTCCCGCATCCAGACCGGCATGGGGGTTATCCGATTGAGATCCACACTGCCCAGCCCGGCTGTATCATCCTGTATGGCGCCAAACAGTGCCCGTGCCGCGCCCGGCGCGCCGAATACCCGTAGATAGTTCACATATTCTGCCATGCATTTTCCTTTCCGGCAGCCACAACACAGCGGCGCGGGATATCCCGCGCCGCTGTCTCCGCCATCGTTTCACTCTATGCTCCCCTATGGCCGCTCTCTTCCTGTGTACCGGTGATCCAGTCCTCAAGGCTGAACCACTCGGCAGCCGCCTGCGCCGTGTTGAACAGCTGCTGCCGCTTATCCCGGTCATTGAGCCGGACCGCTGTTTCGAACAATTCCCTTTCCAGCTCTATGACTTCCCGGCCTGTGAGTGCCAGCGGGACGTCCCCTTCATCCGGCGGCATATTTTCCGCTCCCATTCGGACGGACTGCCGCCCGTGCCCGATCCGTTCGATTTGCCGGGCCGTCTCTTCCTCTGCAAGCCCCCAGGCTTCCCCAATGAGGCGGATGGCTTCCTCATGCTCGGCCGTATCCGCCTCCGCGCCGCCCAGCATCAGGAGCGTGACCGCTTCCTTCGCCATCATACTTTGAAGCTTTTTTGCATTTTCCCGTGTCATTCTCTATTTCCTCCAGTTCATTTTGGCGTTTTTCCGCCTTATTACCACAATGCCACAACGCACCGGCACATAGCTATCACCATACCCAACGAAGTTTGGGGTGCGGCCCTGTGCAAAGGCAACAAAAACGCGCCGTCACGCCCAAACGGTTATGGCCCCGTCCGCGTAGCTGCACCCGGCGGAATCAGCTCCCTGTGCCGACAGCGCGCTCAGTTCGGCCTCCAGCGCTGCCCACAGCGCCGCATAGTTCTCATCCAGGGTATCTTTCCCATTGAAGTCTTCCAGCCGTAAAACGGCCTGTACCGCGCGGTATTCGTCTGAGCGTGCCAGACCCAGGCTTCCCATGATGCTGTCGGCCTGATTCGTGGCCAGCAGCATGGCAAGCTCCCCGGTGATGGCTGAGGGCGTGTCAGGCGGCATGAGCGCGGCACGGGGCGCGCCATCCTCTTCTTCGCCTGCATCCACCGGACTTTCCGCGGCGTTTGCAGTGTTTTCTTCCGTCTCACCGGAATCCGGGGAAGCATCCGGCACGCCGGCGCCGCCCGCCTCAATATCCGGGGTGGGAACAGACCCGGACTCTTCCTGCTGCGCGGCGTCTGGACCCGGCGCCTCTGAAATGGCGCTGTCCGCCGTACCGGTGGCGCCCGGCGCCGTTTCACTTGTGGGGCCCGGTACGGTGCTGCTGTCCGGCATACCCGCCGCCTGGCTTTGGGACGCCGGGTACGGCATGGAGGACGCGTCCGGTGTGGACGGTTCTTCAGTTAGTCCCGTGAGGGCAACGGCAAGCGCCACCGTTACAGAACAAAGTGTCATTGCAATTGATTTTGTGTACAGATACATGTGCATTCCTCCTATTACTCTTCATCTGTGTCTTCTTCGGCGCCTGCTTCCGATTTTCTGCGCCAGATGAGCATGGCCAGCGCCGTGCCGCACAGCAGCACGAACAGCACCGTCCACCAGTCCACCAATCGGAAGCGCCATACGAGCGGCTGCGTGAGGAAGAACAATACCACAGACAGTACCGCCAGCACCGCATTCACGGCTTTCTGGACAGCGTATCCCCGCGGCTCATCTTCTTCTACGTCCTCATCGACCTGTTCATCTTCATCGTCTGCATCTTCACCGCCGTCTTTTTTCCTGCGCAGCCACACAAGGATTGCAAACAGGATGGAGAGCAGCGTACAGGCAAGGTCGGCCAGCGTCAGCGCGCGGGCGTCCTCCTGCACAGGGACCTCCACCGGTGCCGCCGGTCCTTCCGGCTCCGGCTCTGGCTTCGACTCCGGTTCAGGTTCCGGCTTCGGCTCTTCCGGCTCAGAGGACACAGGCTCCGGCTTCACAGGCGCTGCGAAGCTGTCGACCGGCACGGTGTACTTCAGCAGGTTCCCGCACCGGTCCCACACGAAAAAATCGTAGTCTCCGTTCCGGTCCACTTCAAACACGAGCGTATCCACGCCATATGCCACACTGCCGTCCGGCCGCGTGATGGACTGGACGCCGCAGATGCTGCCGTCCGTTCCCAGGTTGATGTTCACCTTTCCGTCCTTGCCCGGCGTCAGCGTATGCGAAGCCGTGGGCGGCGTTTTGTCCAGCACGATGTCACGTGCCTTTTCTTCGCTCACATTCCCGGCGATGTCCCAAACGCGCACAACGATAGAGGTGATCTGTTCCTCCGTAAACTTCGGCGCGTCCGCCGGGTCGAACACCGTCCATTCGCCGTCGCCTGCTTTGTACTCGTACCGTTCGATACCGGAACCGACATCACCGGCGCTGGCGTTCATAACGACATCGTAATTGTAGTACTCGGTTTTGCCGTATTCCGTGATGATGGTGCGGTCTCCTCCGTCCAGCGGCTCAAAATGGAAATCCACAGTCGGGCGCGCGGTGTCCACGTTACCCACTTGTGCATGCAGCGTAGTTGTATTCCCACCGTTGTCGGTAATGATGAAGTCATACGTACCATTGACGCTTACCGTAAAATCCGCGGTATCGCCCTCCACCACCGTGCCGTCCGGCATCGTGATGGACTGGACGCCGCTGGGCGCATAGCCGTCCTCCGGCTCCGGGTCGGTGGCCGTCACATGGATGGCCGCAGGCCCGTTCGTCCAGATATCCGGCGTCACGGTATATTCCGCTTCGGGAGCGAGGTAATCAATATTGCTCACCTCGGTACGCAGTGTAAACGTGTTGCCGCCGTTGTCGGTGATGATGAAGTCGTATTTTCCATTGACGTCCGCAGCGAAATCCGCGGTATCGCCGTCCACCACCGTGCCGTCCGGCATCGTGATGGATTTGACGCCGCTGGGCGCATAGCCGTCCTCCGGCTCCGGGTCCGCAGCCGTCACACGGATGGTCACGGGCTTGTTCGTCCAGTCACCGGGCATCACCTCATAGTCCGCGGCCGGCGCAAGCCGGTCGATATTTCTCACTTCTACGGGGTATGTCAAAACGTTGCCGCAGTAATCCCGCACAGAGAAATTGTACACGCCGTTTTTGTCCACCGTGTACTTCGCCTGCGTGGCATCCACGATGCTGCCGTCCGGCAGGGTGATGTCCCGCACGCCCGACAGGTTATCGTCCGTGGACAGGTCGATCTCCACCGTCCCGTTCGTCCAGTGATCCGGGGTCAGGTTTTCTCCGCCACAGGCTCGGTCTGCTCGAACATGAAGCCTGCAAAAATGGCGTCGGACACATTCCCCGCGTTGTCCTCCGCCTTCGCGTAGATGTTTCCGAAGTATTCCTCCCGCATGGCGGGCTTGTCCAGCTCGTCATAGGTCAGCCAATCGGCTTCGAGAGAATCTTCATCTGCGGCAAATTGGTAGTAGATGGCCTTGATGCCGCTGTCCGTCCAGCCTTCATCGGCCAGATCGTGGGCCAGCAGCTCCGGACGGTCTACCTCATTGAAATGCGGATAGCCGAACAGCCCCGCGGGCGCGTTGTCCGCTGCCGAATGCAGGATATCGTCCATTACGGGCCTGGAACGGTCGATGGTGTCGATGACGATCTCTTCGGGGCCGGGGTCTGGTGTTCCCTCACCTCCATCTGCATCCGCGTCCGCGGACACGCGCTGCACGTTGTCCTTCGCCCACAGATAGTACGTGCCGTTTTCCGTGATGTTGGCGAAAACATTGCTGTCCTGCCACTCAGCGGGGCGGTCCGCCGTGCGCGTCACCGCATACTGCCCAAGGCCGGACTCCGTATCATGGGCTTTTACCGTGACGGTCTTTTCCTGGCTCCAGCCCTTGTCCCACTCCACAGAATCAATGACCGGAGAATGCTTGTCGATGTGGTCGATGATGAACGGGTACGGCTCCGACACATTGCCTGCCAGGTCGCGCGCATAGGCGTTGTAGCTGCCGTTCCCAGTGAAAATGAAGGCCGCTTCCGCCGTGGAATCCACCCAGGTGATCGGGTCAGGTGCATGACGGCTTCCCATATCTTTTTCGGCCCGTTCCCAGCCGATGGCCACAACGCCGCTGTTATCGTCCTGCGCCGTTACTTTCGCCCAATTCCTTCGCGTCCCAGGTACGCTGTGTCTCCACCTTTACCACAACGGGCGGCACGATATCCAGCGCGGTAACGTTCACCTTTTCGGCGGCGGAAATATTCCCAGCCTTGTCCGCCGTCCAGATGTAGTAAACTCCGTTGTGGTCTGCCTTGGGAGCGTCGGTGCTAAAACTGTCCAGCGCAGGCGCTTTTTCTTCCGTGGTGACCGCATAGCCCTTGACACCGCTGTCCGCGTCTGTGGCGGTAACGGCCAGCGTCATTTCCGTATGGCCGCTGTCTGGCTGCTGCTCCACCTTTGAAATGACCGGCGCGCCTTATCCACCAGCGCGGTCTTGCTGGCCGTGCCGGAAATGCGGCCCACATTGTCGATGGCGCGGGCGCTGACCGTATGTTTGCCGTGGCCTGCGATGGAGAGCACGCCGCTGTACGTCGTCCAGCTTCCGCCGTCCAGAGAATATTCCGTGCGGGCAACGCCGCTGTGTGCGTCGCCGTTGTCCTTGATGGCCGCCGTTACCATGCTGTTCGTCCACTGTTCCGTGGAAAGCGTGATATCGGGCACATTGGGCGGGGCCGGGTCGATGTACACCTTTGCCGTGGCCGTCTGCCCGGAGGCGTTGCCCGCGCCGTCCACCACACGGGCGGTCACAGTCGTGATGCCGCCCGCGGTGGTGGTCACGGTGGGGTCGCCCACGGGACAGCCCGTCCATGCCCCGCCGTTGATTTGATACTCGTAGTGATGGATGCCGCTGCCGTAGTCGCCCGGCGCCGCGCTCCAGTCCGGCAGGCTCGTGCCTGTGTCCGTGCCGCCGTAAAACCGCACCACCGCGCTGTCCCGCTGCCAGCCCGTGGGCGCGCTGATCTGCACGCCGGCCGGCTCGGTGAGGTCATAGCCGTAATAGCATCCCGCGTACATCGGCACGTTGACCGGGATGTATACCCGGTCATTTGATAGCTGCCCGTTGTTGTGCCTGTGCCGCACCAGCGCGTAGCGGATGCTCATGTCCCCGCCCGCTGCCGCAATATCGTATCCATAGCACGGCATATACAGATTCGGTGCCAGCGCCGTTCCCTGCGAATTCCCCAATGGGTCCCGCCCGCACACCGGGCAGAGCCAGATGTCATAGTTGTTGGGTGATGTGAAGATCTCCCGTGTGTTGACGGTCTGGGAGCTGCCGGAATACATGTACCCGATCACGTAGGTATATGGCGTGCCGTTTCGGTCCGCGCCCAGCGCGCCGCCCGCGGCGAACGCCGTGGACGCAAGCAGCATCACACACAGCAGCAGCGCAAGCAGGCTTGCCGCCGGTCTGCTCACTTTCTTTATTCTGTTCATGCGCATCCTCCTGTCTCCAATTCTTTTAAAATATTGGGTATTTCCATCTTTGGCACAGGCTGCTTTACGGCCTGTCCCTTTTCCTGCCGGCTGGATCTCCGTTCCGGTTTTTTCGCCCGTATTTCTGTTTTCTGCTCCGGCTCCGGAATGATGAACGGTGTTTCCGGCATGGGCGAATCACACTGCACCGTGCTCCGGTTCGGCGCCATCTGCTCCACCTTCACGACGATCTCTTTTTTCTGCCGTGCGCTCATCCGCCGCACCAGCCTGCCCAGGCGGGCGAGCTGTCCGCCCGCCCAGCACAGGACCATCACCGCGTTCAGCGCCAGTGACAGGCTCAGAAGCAGATAGGCCCGTGCCAGCGGCGCGGGCAGGGCTTCGCCCGCCGTTACCGCCTGCAGCGCTTCCCGTGCGGTATCCGCCAGCGGATGGCCCGAGCATCCGCTCAACAGCGCGACCGCACACACAACAGCGCCTGACGCCCGTTTAACATTCCGCGGCATCCTGCGCCTCTGCATATGCTTCCTCCAACAGCTCCCGCATCACCCGTTTTGCCCCCTCCGCGCTCAGACGCGGCACAGACGCACGGATGAAGTCGAGCAGCTCCTCCTCGGTCATCTGCGCGGCCTCCCGAGGCGTCACATGCGTGAGCCGGACAACACCGCCGTCCAGCCGCGCGCGGACAAAACTGTTCTTTCCCATCCCTGTGCGGCTGCGCAGCGCACTCGGTATCGTCATACGGCCGCGTCCGTCTACGTACAGATACAGATTCATTTCCCCGGTCTTCTCCATTTTCCATTCTCCTTTGTTATGATGCGAATGACAGCTGTTCCGGCAGGACCCGGATGCGTTCGGACTGGTCATAGTTCGAAACAAACAATTCCGGGAACTGCGCGCCGCCGTCATACCGCTGTTTCATATTGTTGAGCCGCGTCACGCGCTCGATATATATTCCCGGCCGGTCATACATTTCCCATACCAGCGGATGGTCGTTGTACGACAGCAGGAACTTGCCCTGCGCCGACAGCAGCGTGTCCCGCAGGCGTTCGTGGCCCCCACGGCCAAAGGTGATATTGCTGTAGTAATCCTCGGTGTCTACATACGGCGGGTCGCAATAGAAAAAGCTCACCGATCTGTCATACTGCCGGATGAGCTTCTCAAAATCCTTATTCTCCACAACGACCTTCTGCAGCCGTGCGCAGGCTTTATCGATGAGGTGGGAAGTTCCCCCACATGCTGTGCGGCTGCGCCGCAAAGCTGCCGCAGCCTGCCGCGTAGCTGTATCGGATGACCTGGTAAAACGCCGCGGCGCGCGCCACTTCCTCCATCCCCTCCGGATGCTCCAGCACCTGCTTGAGGCGCATGAAATCCTCCCGTGAATTGAGGACATACCGAAGCCGCTCCTGCAGCTCCCGCGGATGGTCACGCACCGCGCGGTACAGTGCGGCAAGATTTCCGTTCAGATCATTGTACACCTCAAAATCCGTGCCCGGCGGTTTGTGGAACAGCACCCAGCCTCCGCCGCCAAACACCTCTATATATCGCTCATAGTAGAGCGGGAAGCGCGCCAGCACTTCTTCCCGGAGTGCTTTTTTGCCGCCCACCCATGCCATGAAGCTGTCTATACCATATGCGCCTCCCCTTTCTGCCATCGGAGCGTATATCCCCGCACACGGGGTATTCCGCGCCCCGCGTGTTCCTGTTCTACTTCACGGATTTCCCTTTATCCCGTTTTTTCGGCCGCCTCCCTGTGGATATATATACTCTGTGTAAAACACATACGCCGTCTCTGCTCTTACTTGACGGAGTGGAAAAACACATTCCGCTCCTGTTCAATATTCCATTCCGTTCAGTTCCGGTTCATCCCATTCATCTATGGATACAATATTCACATATTCCCCAATGACACCCAGAGCCGCATCATAGCTGCCGCACTGGATGACGCGCCCGCACATCTCTTTTGCTTCATCATTCTGGTCATTCTCTGCAAGCGTGCGTGCCGCGATGCCCATGAGGTTGAATATATTTCCATTCGCGCCAATGAGCGGACAATCCGGCTTCCCGTTCTGGACGTTTTCTTCAACACCGAGCCGGTTCGGAAGATAGTCGCTGAGCCATGTACCGCCAAATTGTGCATGCGTCCGAAGACGCCACAGCGCCAACCGCCCTGTATCCAATTCGATTCCGTCCATCATGAACAGCAGATTGGTACACCCCTCATGCTCAAATGCGTATATTTCTTTAAAGTGCGCCCCATTTTGCAATATTTTTTCTTCTGCCAGCATTTGATGGATGCCATCTTCCCATTCCTGAAGATCCCCGCCGCATCCCTGAAGCACCAGACCTTCACGGTCCTGCATTTTCTTAAGGTCCTCTGCCGAAATTTTCTGTATCATCTGTTTTCCCTCCCCTGTTTTTTTATGACGGCGGCAGTGTGTCCGGTTCCACCAAACGCAAGTCGGCTGCATAGGCGGGCTGGGTCAGGCGGACATAGATATCAAGCTGTTCTCCGCTCAGGCGGTACAGCGTCCGGCATGCATCGCACAGGTCCGGCCAGAACGCGGACACTCTGTCCGGTTCCCACTGCAATGCCTGCAGCAGATCCTGAATATCCCGAACGTCCAAACTGGCTGTGCTGTATGCCTGCGGCGTCAGCATCCCCAGCAGCGCCAGCATCTGCCGGATATATGCGCCAAGCGCCGCCCGCAGCTCCGGTTTTGTGCGCAGCGCGGAATCCACGCTCTCGAAATGGCCTGTATCGCATGCGGATTCCACCCGGCAGATGCATTCTTCCAGCACACGGCTTTTTTCGTGGATCGTGTACAGCACATCCACATTACGGATACTCTTCACTCATTGCTCTCCCTTCTTCTTCGGCATATTTGTTCTCAGGCATGTCCCATCGCTGAACCGGCACAGAAAACCATGCCGGGCCAGCCTGCAGCTTTCACACTGCGGTTCACTTTCCACACGCGGGATATCCGGCCCGATGACACGGCCCAGCGGCAGAACACAGCAGCTTGTCGGCCGTGTCCTCGACCGCCCTTTCCCATATGGATATTTCAGAATTTTCATCACCTCCCGTTTAACGCAAAAAAGCGGGGAGCGTCTGGCTCTGCTGCCAATTGCTCCCCGCTTTTGCTTTGCGTATTTTGTGATCGTGTGTGCCCTCTTTCCCCCTGATCTGTTTATGCAGACAGCCCCGCGAAAATATTTCCGCGGGGCTGTTACATCAGCATTTGTCCAAACGGCATACCAAATATTTCTTCCGGTGACCATACGAAAGTGAAGTTCACGCTTTCCAAGTTACTGCAGCAGCGATTCAGAAAGCCGGCGTCGTCTTTCATGCGCTGCATCAAATCATCGATTTCTTCCGGTGAGGCTCTCATGGATTCGCCTTCGCCATAAAGATAGGCTTCAGCACGAACCGACACTTCGGTTTCCTCACTGATAAAGTACATTAAATCGTCGAATTCACTCCAGCCTTCCAAGTCGTCGTATTCTCTCGGGATTCCTCCGACGAGAAGTTCGATTTCATCTTCGCCTGCGGTGACCGTCACCGCAGAAAACAATAAAGCCATTTTTACGTCCCTCCCAGTCTTTCATTCAAATCTGTTTTTATTTACATTTGCCGCTTCATGCAATTCACCTCCGTCGTTTTTGTAAACACAACCAATACCACAATGACAGCGGAAAGTCTATCAGAATATTTACCGGGGGTACTCAGGTCATCTGCATATCAAATTGCGGCTCCGGGGACTCCATGATCTGTTCCAAATGCCGCGGGTCTACGATGGCCTCGCTTTCGTTCCTGCCAGTGAACAGGGCCAGGATGTGTTCCTTCCGAATCTGCGCCTCATACACCGTTCCGTCCTCACCGAAGCGGTGGGCGAACCTGTCCGCCGTTTTCCGATCCAGTGTCCAGGACAGCGCCCTGATATTTTTGGCGTTGTAGGGGGTAACGCCCCGATAGACCGTCACTGTATCCTCCAGCGCCTGGTGTGCGGTGCGTTCCTCCTCATCCATCAGGAACTCCGGAGAGACAGATCGGAACAAGGCCACCAGTTCTCGTTTGCTCACATTGCAGTCCTGATTGGGGCATTCCTCCTGGGTCCAGGCGATGGATAAGAGCTGCCCCAGATCCTTCTCCGAGAGATCAGAGGCGGCAAACTTGATAAAAGTCAGATAATAGGGCGGGTTGAGCAGTACGAAAATCTGATGGACATTTTCGGCGCTGTCGATCTGCTCTCCAACCTTTCTGCGCCACCTTGTGCAGTCATCCGAATTGTTGATCAGGTCGACCATGGAGAGGCTCCCATCCTCATTCCGAAGCGCGGAGATCCCGGAGTTCGTGAAGGGGTGGCTGACGATCACCGGGGAGAGAGCGGTCTCCTGAATCTGCACATCGAGGAGGGTGTGCGCCACCAGCTTTACGCGGAGCAAATCGGTTTCACGGGACATCAGGAAAGGCCTCCCATGGTTCCCTCATTGTCCTCAATCAGCAGGATGGCGGTTTCCTCTCCGTCCAACTGCTCCAATTCTTCCATGCTTGCACAGCCGCCGTGGATGTTCATGTAGTGGTCACGGCCAACTTCTTTTAAATTTGTGAAGTCCGTAATCACCGTTGCCTGCTGACAACAAAAGGTCAGGTTGATGAGCGCCTTCATGCTGGTGAGATTCAGTTTTTCAGCCATCACCTGAAACTGCGAAGACTCGCCCACATCAAAGCTGTCCAGTCGCTTTGCCAGATAGTCCAACTCATCCAGGTTGACCTTGGTGCATACCAGCTGATTCAGCACAGGCCAGGCACTGTCGAGCGAGTCCAGGCGGCAGTCAGCTTCAGAAGCATCGCCGATTTCCAGTGCTTCCAACAGCGCAACGCAGTGGTCGTATTGATTTCTGGGAACGGGAAGAGGGATCGTCGCAACACCGTATTCCGGGTGGTCGGCGTTGCTCAGAACTGCTTTCATCATCACATTGCATCACCTTCTTTCAAAATTCAAAATCGCATCTCCGTACTTAGCCAGAAGCAGAGCGCAGACAATCAGGTGGAACGCCTCATCTGTGACCAATTCCGGGGATGCGAGATTGGCAAGAGTGATATTGCGGCTGCCGGTGGAGATGGCTTTGGCCGCCTGATAAACACTGTACAGTTCCGGCTGGATACCGGAAAGCTGGACGGACTGGAAGTCAAATCCGCAGGCATCAAACTTCCAGATCATCCTGCGCCAGATATGTAGAGTACTAAAACGACACGTAAAAACAGCAGAATTGTGGTTACAATGACAATCCCGATGCTCAATCCCTGTATTCGGCTCATCACAGCTTCATATTGTGTTTCGTTTCCTACCGAAACATGGCTCCAATCGTTAATTCCGACGGGGCAGTGATGCAGCAGCAGTTCCTGATTATTCCCACCGCAATTAAAACACGCCGACTCTCCTTCAATGTCATTAAGACAATATGAAATGACCTGCCTAACGAAAAAAAGCGGGGAGTATCTGGCTCTGCCGCCGATTGCCCCCCGCTTTTCTTTGTGTATTTTGTAATTGTGTGTGCCCTCCTTTCCCCTGGTCTATTTATGCAGACAGCCCCACGGAAATATTTCCGCGGGGCTGTTACATCAGCATTTTTTATATCCAATTATCTGCATTTCATCTTCCGACACAATTTGTCTTGTTACTTTTATTTGACTGTGATATATTTAAACTACTAGTTATCTTTAATCTATATTTGTTTGGAGTGTAACTTAATGTCTGAAGAAAAACGTGTCCGTAGAACCCCGGAACAAATCGCTGCTGATTTGGATGTCCAAATTGAAAAACTGAAAGATTCCATTTTAGAATTGGAAAACAAAAAAGCGGCGTCTGCCACCGAATTTGATAACAAGATCGCCGCTGTTAAAGAAAAAATCGCTAAACTTGAAGCCAAAAAGAAAGACGTGCTTACGCCGAAAAAACGCAAACCGCGTAAAAGCAAAGCCGACCAGATCAAACTCCTTGTCAGGCAGGCACAGAAATCCGGCATGAAGCTGGATGAGATCGCGGATAAGCTTGGCATGGCGCTGCCTGAATAATCGTCTTTACCGCAGCCTTCTGGTTGCGGTTTTTCCTTATCCACTGGCAAGTTCAAAAGGGAAGCTCCTCATCATCTGAAATCCCCGTCAGACACTGACAATTTTGATTTGAGATACCAGCAACGGCAAAATAAAATTGCTGAATATAGTCTGCATGTTGGTTCTTTATATCAAGATATAATTTTAAAGCTTTCTCCAATGACATTATTTGAATATTGACATTCCCCTCTTTGATACGATCATCCACGTCGAAAACCGTTTAGGCTGATATACTTTTTTCCAATATATGCAATTCTATTTTACTTTCCAGTTGTTCAAAAATCTATGCTACATATGCAGCATCAAATGGATTAAAGTCGCGAATGTTTTTCCATTCCGACTCTCCCCAACACCCTTCCTCCTCAATGTTACATAGCGCATCAATGAAGCCGTGGCGAGAAATCCAGTTACAAACACTTCATGGCCAATCATTTAAAAATCCAAACACAATATCCGCATGCCTGGGGATATATTCATGCCCCCAGTCCGGATAAATGCACAACCGCTTGGGAGCAGAAATCCTGTTGTACGCAGCGAATTGCGTGCTTGGCGGGCATACTTCATCCATCAAAGGAATCGCCATCAACGTTCGCGCTCGGATACGGGACGCAAGATTTTGCACGTCGATATAACCCAAGTGCTCAAAGATTTCATCTTCTCTTTGATGCAAAGGATCAAAATCTCGAAAATAACAACGCAATTCAGAATATGCCCCTTGTACGGTGCGGTTCATCTGCCAAACGCGCTTGTAATCACATAGGAACGGATAATCGACTGCCGCTTTGGCAATGCGCGGTTCGAGTCCGGCACAAGCCAGGGAAAGGCCGCCTCCTGTGAGCCGCCCATTACCGACACCCGCTGCGCATCCACCTGTGGCATTTCCATTATAATGCGTGCCAACTGCACAGTATCCAGGAAGATATGCCGCATTAGCAGGTTCTCAGGTTCATCGGAAAGCCCCCGCACGATATGTCCCTGCATGGTGGTTCCCAATACGCCTCCGGTGTCCTGCGATGAACCGCCCTGGCCCCGGCAATCAAGTGCCGCCACCACAAAGCCCGCTCCTGAATATCCCAGCTTTTCACTCCACGGCCCGGCACTGCCTGTATAGCCGTGAAACTGCAGCAGCGCGGGGCTTTTCCCCGCGCTGTGCTGCGGCATCAGAAGCTTTGCGTGAATTTTTGCACCGCGCACACCCTTAAAATACAAATCGAAGCATTCTGTGCCGGCGGCCTGAAAGGCTGCCGGCTTCAGAACCGGCTCCGGCTTCACCGCATCCAGTTCTGCAAGTGCATCGCTCCAATATGTATCAAAATCTTTTGGACAGGGAGAGCTTCCCCGATATTCCTTCATTTCTTCCAACGGCATTTCATAACTCGGCATTTCCACAATCCTCCTCACGGGCTGTCAACCGCCCGTTTTTTTCTTCTACCGGTAGAAAACAGGGCCGTTCCCACGGCGTATCATTCGGGCGATGTATCGCCAGCCGCAACTGCCCTTTCAGTGTTCGAAACAACATCCCATGTCCGCCATTCCGTTCAAACAACGGCTTCGTCAGATGCTGCCACGGGCCTGATATATCGCCTGAAAGGCTTTTTGCAAGCCCTACCGCATATCCGCAACGCGCATAGCTTGACCAGAGCATCCAAAGTGTTCCGTCCTCGCACCTGTGTAAAAACGGTCCGTCCGTCACATAATTTTCCCCTGTCTTTCGGACAATCTGCCCCGTATCCGCAACGCTCCATCCGCTTTGGGACGCGTGAAACAGCGTAACTGGCGCTTCTGCTGCGGCGCTGAGGTCCTTTTCCAACCGCATGCCGCAAATTGCCCCATCCCCAAGCTGCGTCCATTCATGGCAGAATATGAGCCACGGCCTGCCCTGGCCGTCCAAATACAGCGTTCCATCCAGAGACTCCCACTCGGGCGGTGTAATGGGGCCATCCGAAATGGGAACAAACGGCCCCAAAGGTGATTTTGCCCGCAGAATCTGCACACCTCTCCTCCTGTTTTCCGCCTTAAAACTGGCCAGCATGTAATAACACCCCGCATAACGATGAACTTCCGGCGCCCAAAACTGGCAGTCGGCCCAAAAGTCCACAGGAGGGGCAAACACAGTGAAAGGGCCCTGCCAATCAGCCAAATTTGTACCAACATATGCTGAAAATCCCTGTCCCGGCCCACTCCAGGGGTTTTCATCTGTTGTTCCGTATAGATAATACCGCCCGGCATCCGTATCTGTCAGCACATACGGATCACGGATGCGGATATCGCATGTTTTCATAATACGCCTCTCCTGCCTTAGTTCCGATACTGAACGACTGGCGTCCATTCTGTTGTGTCATAAGCAGTATCTCCGTTTTTATCCACACGGAACGAAAGAATATCTCCTGCACTCACATCCGTTGCGGCAGACGCTTCGCAGCCGACCGTATCATTGTAGGCAATCAACTTCCACTGCCCGGTTTCGGGCCACAGCATGAATCCGTTTTTCCAGATGCTCACTGTAACGCCGTCACCACCCTCTGCTGCAAATTTCCGCACAGTGCCCGTAATGTCCACACTTCCATTTCTCGGAGCCACCCATTCCAACAGGATTTGTGTTTCATCCGGATGCATGTAGAGGGAATCTCCTGACTTCCAGACAGCATCCCAAGTCTTCGGGCCGCGCCAATGGCCGGAACCATCGGGATTCCAGGACATATCGTATGTTCCGACACCAGCCTGCCAGGTGCGGTAGTGCCATCCATTTTCTCCCTGCTGTACAGAAAACTCCTCTGCTGCATTGTGCACCTCAGACAGCGGATAATATGGCCCGTCAAGCAGCTTCCCCGCTGGGTTTGACTGCGAAATCAACCGGATACTTTTCTCAAACTCATTTACATAAAAATGCTCTGGATCATAATCAGAAAGCTGCACCGTCCCGAGCCGGATATTTTCCAGTGTGATGTCGTGAATCAAATGGTCTTCATCATAACCTGATATGCGAATCTGATTCGATCCATTCGAATTGGACTGGATATCTTTATACGTGATATCATGTATCGAACCCGGCCACGACCAGTTGCCCGCCAAGCTTCCGAACCAGAAGCTGTCTGCCATTGTAATCCCAATTAACCGCTTCGCATTTTCCACACGGATGTTCTCAAAAGTGACATTTCCAATATCGGTTGCATTCAGTGCACATATGTTGATGGCAGAACGCTCGGTAAGCTGGTCCGGATAATTTAAATCATCGTAATTTCGCAGGATATCAATATTTTCAAACCGGATGTCGCGAAAATATCCCGCAACTGTTTCCGCACCGATGCCAATGGCGTTGTTGGCATCGCTCCATAGCTGTGCATTCCTATATGTAATATTACTGGTCGGCAGCGCATCTTTCGGATCTTCGGCTGGGTCATAGCCCGCCGTCCCCGTTCCCTTGATTGCCACACTGTCATCGCAAGACCGGATAAATACACGGTCAAACAACACATTTTGGCAGTTTGCGATATTGAATCCATCCGAAGACGCATATTTCGCATTGATTCCTTTATAGTTTATGACGGATACATCGCTGCATTTCCACATAAAAGCCGTCCACGCATTCATGCTGCGTGCTACCGTCAAATCACGTATCGTGACATCTGAACTGTTTTTCAACGCGATTGCCACCTCGTCATAGCCATCGTTTGCCAGATAATCGTTGAGTAGTATTCCCGGGCCGCAGATTGTGACATGGGAAACGCCGTTCACCAGAAAGCGTCCGCGTACAACAGCCCCGCCTGCCAGATATACCGTTTGCCCCGAAGCAAGCTGTACAGGCGCCTGAGCAGACAGGTCATGATAACCCGGTGCATAATACAACACCTCGGCTGATTGGCTGTCCGGCACATTCTCCAATGGGGCACGCACAAACAAATGCAGTGCCCGTCCATTGTACTCCCCATCCGGCAGCAGCGTGATATCCGCGCCGGGTGAAGCCGTAAAAAACACCTTGTCCCCCTGCATCTGCACTGCTTTTTCAAGAGAACGAGGAAGAATCACGGCTGTCTCGAGCGGAAAATGTACGGTAACACATACCGTTATCTCCCTAGTGCTTTCAAAACTCGCATACGACACCGTATTGCCCCAGGCATTGAGGCCGGAAGCATAGACCGGCACTTCCAAGCCTTCCGCGGAAATGGAAAAGTCGCTTGACTTGTACTGTTCCGGCAGGTCTTCCGGGAAAGGCCAGATTTTGACAGCCGGCTCCTGTGCAGATATGCCGGTTGAAAAGAAGAAAACAACAATGCCAGAATAAAAAACGCAATCAGAGAAATATAATGTCTTTTCCTTCGCTGCTGTTTCATTTTCACACCTCCAAATCATTCGTTTTGCCGAGTACCGCGCACCTGTATTTCGGAAGTATATACATTACTGTCCAGCCAGAGCGCCTCCGCCTCTTCCATATGCACATTCTGCAGCAGGATATCCTCTACCCTGTGGGCTGCATCGTATCCCCATAAACGGACAGGGACGTTCTTCGGGAGAGTGATGTCCCGAAAGCAGACGGCGCGGATATGGCCCGCCTGCGTGTCTGTGGACCATCTGTCCCGAAACAGCATGCAATTGATTCCATTGGCCCGTTCGTCCAGTACGTCGATCTGCTCAAAAACGATATCATGAACGGTTCCTGCGTCGCACAGCACGACACACAGCGCGCCCACTTCTGCCGCCCAGTCTGCAAGGCTATGCAGCACTGTACAGCGCCGAAATATGATATTGTATATTTCTCCGCGGGATTCTCCGGCAATGCCAAGCGCGCGGACTTTGTCATTCCACACCGTACAGTGCTCCACAAGTATATCGCGGCCGCCCACCGCAGGCGGCGGTTCCATTGCTTTGATACAGACTGCGTCATCTCCGGTGCGGATGTAGCAGCGCGAAACCTGCGCACGGATACAATTGACCAAGTCGATCCCGTCACTGTTCTCACGGTAGCCGAAAATTGCCAGATTTTTCACCGTGACATCCTCACAGCCGAAAAATGCCGCTGTCCAGTGTGCGGCCCCCAGCAGTACCGGACCATCCACCGTTACTCTTCTGCACCGGGTGAAACAGAGTGTGCGGCGTGCATGCCATTCCAGTTCGGAAAGGTCAACAATTCCACGGCCAAGCACCTTGATATCCTCGCTGTCCTGCGCCCGGATAAAATCCTTATAATTGGGGACGCCGGCCCAGTCCCCTGCCACCGTCGGCGCTTCTTCTTTTCCCGGTTGCACTGCTTTGAGAACTGCTCCGGAAGCAAGATACAAGGTCTGTCCGGTATGCAGCTCCAGCGAAGATACCCTGTGCAGTCCCGGCCCGAACCATAACACATTCGGGTCCTCACGGCGGGGTATATTTTGCTCCGAAGCTTCCACAAATACAGTAAGAGGCGTGTACCTACGCCCATTCCCCTCTACAGTGAATGTACATGGGGCGGCCAGTTTGCAGATTATGTCACCGCCTTCTTTGCGCCATTGCAGCGCATCCGTCTGCGGTGTGATACGCACTTCGTGCAGCATACCGGAAAATTTCAGCCGCAGCGCAGCAGCGCAGCCTTCCGCCAGCAGTTCCACCCGACAGAAGCTATGCGGACCGCATCTTGTCACGGGCACAGCATACACTGGAACGTCGCTTCCCTGTGCAGCGACAGACCAATTTTGAGAAATCGCAAGACTGTCGGGATATGCGCCATGCGCATCCGCCCCGCGCCGCATGAAGCTGAGCGGTTCACGTACGGTCTCCACCCCTTAGGCGCTGCTGCAAACCGGAACAAAACATCCTGCTTCCCATTCATCCTTTCACCGCCCCTGCCGTCATGCCGGAGATGATCTGCTTTTGCGCAAGGAAGTAGACCAGCACCACTGGCGCCGATACGGCGATCACATTCGCGAACACTAGATTCCAATCCGCACTGTGCACGCCAAAAAAATTGTACACCGTGAGGGTGAGCGTAAAATTCGACGAACTGTTGAGGAAATAGATCGTTGTTCCGAAGTCATTCCAGATTGCCATGAAAGTAATAATGAAAAGCGTGACCGTGATCGGTTTGAGCAACGGGAAAATCACGGCGGCAAACATACGGATACAACCGCAGCCGTCCAGCATAGCGGACTCATCAATCTCCCGTGGGATACTCTTGTAGTATCCCATATAGAGGAAAACGCCCATGGGGATGTTGGCGGCACAAAGAACCAATGCCGCAGCAAAAAATGAAGGCAGATGCAGATAATAGCAAATAAAGTAGGTTGGGATAATCTGCCCGGGAATAAACAGGCCCAGCACGATAAATGTAGAAAGCACGGAAGACGCGCGCCCACGTCGCCTTTGCAGAACAAACGCGGTGGCTGCGCACAGCAGAATGACCAACAAAACGCTTGGTACTGTGAGCAATACGCTGTTTTTGAACGCAACGCCCAAGCGCCCAGCGCTAAACATCTCAGCATAATTTTTAAGGAAATTCCATTCCGTCGGAAGGAGAGGCCAACTAGTGCAGCTTCCTCCTTTGTTTTGCCGGAATTGATAATGAGCATGTAGAAGGGGATCAGAACGATAAGGCTGAGTACAAGCCCTATAAGCTCAAGCCCCAAATGCTTTGCTTTTCGCTTCATATCTCCACCTCCCTTGCTGTCAGATAACGGTAGATCGGCAACACCACCGCCAAAATGACGATGCACAAAATGATGCTTGCCGCGCACCCCTCTCCATAGCGGCCGCTGCCGAAAGATTTGTATACCAGCGTCCCGAACACCTCTGTGGCGGTTCCCGGCCCACCTTTTGTCACAGCCTGCACAATATCAAAGGCTTTCAGCCCGCCAATCAAGTTGACGACTAACGCATTGGTGAACGCGGGCAGTACCAGAGGAAATGTCACGCAGCGAAATTTCTGCCACACTGTTGCACCGTCGATATCTGCCACCTCATAATAATTCTTCGGGATAGACTGCAGCCCTGCCAAAAGAATCACCATCGTAAAGCCGGTCCACTTCCACACCTCGATGAACGCGACAGAAAATATCGCCAAATGCGGATCTGTCAGCCAGTTTTGTGCCATTGCATCCAAGCCTGCCGCACGCAGAGCGATATTGATAATGCCTCGAGTCGGATGCATCATTGCAGTAAAGATAAGGCCCACCGCTACACTGCTGAGCACAGCTGGCAAAAAAACACAGTTCGCAGAAAATTTGTCGTCCGCATCTTATTGTTCAGGAATACAGCCAGCACCATGCCCAGAATCACTTTTAATACAGTGGTGACTGCGGCAAAGATAAATGAATTCTTAATTGCAATGTTCATCCCGCTGTCCGAAAGAACATTGATATAATTGCGTAGACCTGCAAAGGTAGCCTGTGAAAAATCAAAGCTTCGGATATTCAGGAACGAAAGCCCCAGCCCCATTACCGCGGGAATGATAAAAAACAAGCCGTATAAAATCAGACATGGGACTGCCAACCAATAGCTGTATATGCTTTTATTTTGTTTCGACATACTCAAAACACATCCAATCAAAAAAATATGGGATACGGGCTTCGCCGCCCGCATCCCATACCGAAAGCTGCCTTATTCGGCCCAGTTGGGGCCGTTTGCAGCAACCGCATTCTTTGCGGTCTCCTCATCCATGGCCGCAAGCACCTGCTCGACGGTTTTGCTCCCGACATAATAATCCTGTACATACTTGTCATAGGAACCGTACCCATAATTGTTGCCGGTTCCCTGCCACAAAGCCATAGCCTTGCCCGCCTGCATCACATCTACAAGGTCCTGATGTGCCGGCGACAGTTCTGCCTTCACATTCTTGTTCAGATAGATGCCCGGCTGTGCGTCGGCATAAATTTGCTGTGCTTTGGAAGAACTGATAAAATCGACAGCACGTTTTGCCGCTTCCACATCCTTACAGGCCGTGGTTATGCCGATCGCGCCCGGCAAAGAAGAGTCCGTATAATTTTCCGTATCCTCGTACAAGGGAAGGACGAATGCACCGATGTTTTCTACCGCCTCCGGGTACTTACTGGCGATCTCGTCCACGACCCAGGTGGCGTTCACATACATTCCTGCCTCGCCTTGCGCCAAAGCCGTCTGCGCCATGTCGTAAGTGTCAGAAAGATAGGTCTCCTGAACATAGCCTTTGTCAATTACTTCTTTCGAACGGGCGATGGCATCTGCAAAATCAGCGCATTCGGAATAATGACGCTTATTGGTGTTCATCTCATCCCAAAACTCATTGTACGTCAGGCCGCTGTCGAACACTTCCTTATTAAAGCCGAAGTGCGTAAAACACTGCAGCGTCCAAGAATCGCTGCCTGAATAGTAAAGCGGCGTTTTGCCAATGGCTTTGATCTTTTCACATACTGCGGTAAACTCGTCCCAATTCGTGGGCAGCTCCGTGATGCCGGCTTCTTCAAATACATCCTTATTATAGAAGCATCCCAGCAGATTTGTGGTGTCCATCGGCATGCCGTACAGTTTACCATTGTACCGGTATCCGCCTTCCTCCAGCGTCGCGGCGTCATATTCCGCTTCGCTTGCCAGAGACCCCATGTCCACCATCTTGTCCAGTGCGTTCACCTGCGTATCGATCCACTTTGCACCATAGCTTTGGATAATATCGGGCAGATCTCCCGTGGCAAAGCGCGCCTTGACGACCTCTTCCCCTCCGAGCCTCCGGCGATCTGCTGGATGTCCAGTTTAAAGCCAAGCTCATCGGAATTCTCATTGATATAATTCTCCAGAGCCTTCCACCCATCCTTGTACCATTCTGTAAAGGTGAGCATCGTAAGCGTCGGCACCTCTGTCGGCGCTGCGGGAACGGACACCGACACGCTCTGCTGTACCGGTGTCGATGCCGAAGTGTCGGCCGGTGCGCCGCACGCCGCCATGGACGCTGCCAATGCCGCGCACAACGCTGCGCTGATGATACGTTTCAGTTTCATACAAGTTCCTCCTTTTTAATGTACAGGTTCCTTTCGGTGGTTTCAGTATACCTGAAATTCTTCCATACAAAATTGTCTTTTTTTAAACTGTACTGTTGGAATTTATCCACTTTTCCTGTTGGAGCCGAGGCTGTATTGACTTTCCCGCGCCAGGTGCAACAATAAATATTGTAAGAGAAAAAGCATACATTTTCCACTGTCTTGGGGTACTGCCCGGAAAGGATGCCTGACGCATGCGCAGAAAAGCATGGAATCTGGTCCTCAGCTTACGGTTCAAACTATTGTGTGCTGTCTTGGCGCTGTTTTTTACTTTCGCAGGTGTCACGACCTACTTCTGGTATGACCGTCTAACACGGCAGGCCTCTGATGCTGCCGCCAACAATCTGCATGCCATGCTGCGGATTTCCAACAGCAACTTTGAAACAGCACTCAAGGATCTGAACAGTGTAACAGCGCTTGTATCCAGCAACTTCGGCAACGGATTGAACACCCGTATTTTCAATTATCTGCTCAGCGGCGACGAAGATGACGTCACTCTGCTGCAATACCGCCGGGAGGCAGAGGACTACATTATGAGCCTGTGCAACTTCAAATCATATCTAAACAGCTTGGCCGTGTACGATCGCACAGGCAACAGCCTTTCGTATGGGCTGATTATGGACAGCGTAACTTTGAGCAGCCAGCCTTGGTACGGACCTCTTATCAACGGGAACGATGATGTGCGCTTCATTCCTCCGCATTATTATGAGCCGGATGATCCGCATCCATCGAAGCTTGTCTTTTCCATCGCTCGGCCAATTCGTTACCGCGGCGATTGCATCGGACTGGTTGTAGCCGACATAAAAAGTACTATGCTGAATGACATGTTCAGCATCAGCAACCTGAACGGCTATTCCATGCTGGTTGTGGACGAAAATGCGGGCGAGATCATTTTTCCTGCCGCAGAGAACGCCGCCTCTCTGAGCAGCCAGGACCGTACTGCGCTGTTTCGTGCCTTGGAGCAAGGTGCGCCTCAGTTTTCCGTTTCTCTGCACGGCAAAAACTGTCTTGCCGTTACACAGGAGGCATCGCTCACTGGTTGGACTGTCGTGGGCTTTGTTCCCTATGAAAATATCCTCTCTGATTTCCTCGAAACACGCACACAGGTGCTCTTGATTGCTCTTGCATGCGGGATGTTTATCCTGCTGTGTATCCTGTTGTCCACTTCTCTTGTTACACGCAATCTGAACCGTCTCTCTCAGGCCGTTGCCAAAATCGATCAGGAGCATTTGTCGCTGGATGTAGAGATACAATCTTTGGACGAAGTAGGACAACTGTACCGCCAAATCCAGTTCATGCTCCGCAGCATTCGGGAATTGATTGCAGATATCCGGCGTACGGAATCCGAAAAACGCGATTCAGAGATTCGGGCGCTTCAAGCGCAAATCAATCCGCATTTTTTGTATAACACACTCAATACCATTCAATTCCTGGCCTCTCTGCAGGGTGCGGAAAACATCAAAGCTGTTTCCCTGGCGCTTTCCAGCATGCTGCATGTCAATCTTAACCGTGAAAAACTTATCCCGGTGAATGAAGAGATCCAATACCTTAAGAATTATCTGGAAATACAGGAGTATCGATTCACCGGGAAATTCACTTCTTATTTCTCTTCAGACACAACTTCACAAAGCGCTCTGATCCCCAAGCTGCTTTTGCAGCCAATCGTTGAAAATGCCCTTCTGCATGGAATCGCCCCGCAAGACCGGGCGGGCATCCTGCAGATAAAATTTTTTTGTCTGGACGGCGCGCTGCATATCCGTGTTAAAGATAACGGGAAGGGAATCTCCCCACAGCTGCTGGAAGCACTTTCGCATCAGCCTGAAAGGGACGATGGCAGCCACATCGGCATTGCAAACGTCCGGGCACGGCTTCACCTTCTTTTTGGCGACGCGGGAGCGCTTTGGATTGAAAGCGAACCCAACCTGTATACCATAGTAGAGCTTTCCATGCCATGCATCACAAAAAAGAAAACAGGGAGCAATATCTATGAATGTGATGATTGTAGACGATGAAGTACTGACCCGCACCAATGTCAAATACATTCTGGAAGCAGAGATTCCCGCTTATACGGGCACCACTTCCTATATGCTGTGCGGCGAAGCCGGAAGCGGTGCCGAAGCTCTGGAAAAACTGCCGGTCTGCAGACCGGATATTGTGTTGTCGGATATGAGGATGCCGGGAATGAACGGCCTTGAGCTGTGCGAGACACTGCACAAGCAGTACCCACATATACAATTTATCGCGCTCAGCAACTATGACGATTATGAATATGTACGCGGAACTTTGCAGAACGGCGCGGTGGATTATCTGCTCAAGCACCATCTCTATGCAAAGGAACTGTCGGAAGCACTTGATAAAGCTCGTGAACGCATCTGCGGCGGCGGTGTCCCTCTTTCCCAGCTCAGCGGAAACAATACAGCTGCGCTGCGTCGTGAATTTTGCTGCATCTTCTCACAGGCTTTTATACAGACTCTCAAGAAGTGGACAGCCGTATTCGCACGTTGGAGCTTCCATTGGCATCCTCTCGCATACTTCCGATTGCCATGTGCCTCGATGACTACAGATCAGACAGCCTGCGCAACAACGACCTGACGAATTACTCAATCATCAATATCGTAAGCGAGATCCTATCTGATCAAAAAAACGGCGTGATCTGCTATGCGGAACAAGGCAACTATGCTATTTTACTTTCTTTTGCTCACACATTCAGCGAAAATGCAGTCTCCAGCGTCATACACGCTGCTCTGACGCGTATTCGCACTTGCATGTCCTTTTTTGAATCTCTCCGTCAGCTTCAGCATTGGTGTGCTCTGTCCAAGCTTTCAGCAGCTGCCAGAAGCCTTTCAGGCGGTCAGTGAACAACTTCAAAACCGTTTTTACCAACAACCCGGTGGGATCGTGGAGTCATTTGCTCCAAACGCTCAGGCCGATATTTTCAATTACTTCAATGAGGAAAAGGAAAACACGCTCACATTTCTGGTCTTGGCTGGTGACGCCGCCGGTGTACAGGAGGAGATTGACGACCTGTTCGGATATATCCGCAATGCGCGTCCGCCACTGCCTATGGCTCAGATGCTTTTTACCGACCTGCTGGGCGTTTTGAATCGGATTTGCAAGCAACAGGCTCTGGATATGCGCGACATCTATACAGATGATGTCCTGCCGGAAAAGCATTTGGGGAGATGTCGTCGCTTTCCTCCGTACACAACTGGTTTTCTGCCCTTTTTGCACGGCTGTGCGCTGCTCTGCAAGCACGCACAGCGCATCCGGTTTCAATTTACGTAAAGCAGGCAACATCCTATATCCACGCCCACTTCTGCGAAGACATCTCTCTTGCCTCCGCCGCGCATGAAGTCAACGTAACCAACGTTTATCTCAGCCGCCTGTTCAAGCAGGAGCTTGGCATCGGCTTCAATGAATATCTGATGCAGGTTCGAATCAAACGCGCGCAATTGCTCCTTCAGCAGGGAAAGCTAAGCCTGCGGCAGATTGCAGAGTGCTGTGGTTTCCAGGACTATACCTACTTTCTAAAAGTCTTTAAAAAGCAGAGCGGTGTAACACCGAAAGAGTATCAACGCAGCTGTTTATGTAATAGTCCGCAATAATTGCTGGTACATGGAGCTCAAAAGCACAAAGCATAGCTCCGCAAAAAAGCGAATACATCTGAAATTTCCAAGTAGTGTATTTTATATAAAAGCCAAACAACACATGTTTTGCAATATTTTTCGATTTTATCCCCAAAACTGAATACTTCTTTATTATAATCCTCAAATGTTTTTCACAAGTACCAAATGCTCACATTTTTAGTACCCGAAAAGATGGGTGCCTTTTGCAAAAGAGGTACCCTTTGGGGTTCAACGCTCACAACGGTGCCCAAAGTTCTTTTTCACTAATTTTCAGTAACGTAACTTCTTCATATCTCACACTATATGAAGCTCGTCATTTATATCCATGATATCTTCAATCGGAATCTCTGTGCCATCTTCCATTTTTACGCAGTTCCCGTACGCATCTATCTTTTTGATGATACCTGTTTTCATACTATAAGCGCCGCCTGCTTTTCTTTTGTCCGGCTGAAAGTACAGCACCGCCACCGTTTCGCCGGATTCCGATGCGCTCGAAGAAGATCATCCAATAAATTCTTTTGTGTTTCGTCCAAGTCGATTTTTCGGTCTGTCAGACGTGCGGTTTCCTCCACTGCATCCTCATAGCCTGTCAATGCCATGAACGGAATAAACTGCGCAGCACGGTCACTCACCGGCATCTGCGGGTATTTTTTGATACATGATGCGGCAAATGGATGATATCCTCATACTTGTCCGTCACGCTTTATGCCCTCCGATTTTACCATTATGGTCTTTCGCCGTTGCGCCTTCTTGCAGATTCATACCCTTCAGGATCGCATTTTTTCCATACTTCCTTTTGATGGCAAGCATTGCTTCCTGCCGTTTGCGTTCACGGGCCAGTTTCTTCTCTTCTTCCGCTCGTTTTTCCTGGCTGGCTGGGGACAGCGAAAACAGGTCGAGCTGCTCCACCGCTTTCTTTTTTGAGCCGCGGATTCAGTGAGCACATTTCCCGCTGTAAGATTGAGCCGCCGCACCAGCAGATTTTTGTCTGCAATGCGTTCGAATAACTCTGTCACTGCATCCATAAGCTGCACAGAGGATGAGGTATACCGCGGCAGATTCGCCGTACCATGCGCGTGCTTTGGAATTTTCCGGCCATACCGGTCCACCTTTACCTCTCCATGATACGCTTTGCTTCTTGTTTTATCCGTAAGATTTTCAATATCATAGCCGACTGTCAAAACGATTTGCCTGGTTACAAGCCTGCTTTCGACCAGGGAAAGCGCCAGCTGGTCCGCCATCTCCCGCACGACCAATCTTGTCCGCACAAAATCATACGGACACTCCAACACCTGCCCGCTGCCCACACTGCTTGCTTCCGGCTTATACGCCTTAATGTCCGCAATGGTACATGGTTCCCAGCCCCATGCGTGGTCGATCAGAAGTTCGGCGTTGACGCCGAATAAGTCATACAGCGTATCTTCGTTGTACAGATCCGCGGGCGCGCCTAAAGAGCATCTTGCGATGTCTCCCATCGTGTACAGGCCTATGCTCTCAATTTCTTTTCGTATCCTTTTCCCACACGCCAAAAATCCGTGAGCGGCCGATGCGTCCACATCAACTGGCGGTATTTCATCTCATCCAGCTCTGCGATACGCACACCGTTTTCGTCCGGCTGGACATGCTTTGCATAGATGTCCATCGCAATCTTAGCAAGATACAGATTCGGGCCGATTCCGCGGTAGCGGTAATGCCTGTGGTCCGAAGAACATCCAGAATGATACGCATTGCGAGATCTTTTGCAGTGATATTTTCCCGTTTCAGATATGCGGTCGCATCGATCAGCACTTCATCAATGGAATATACGTGGATGTCATCCGGCGCCACATGCTTTAAATAGACGCTGTAGATTCTGGTGCTGTGTTCCATGTAATGCGCCATACGGGGGCGGAGCAATGAGGTAGTCTATCGCCAAGCCAGGGTTATTCGCCAGTTCCACAGAGGACAAAGAAGCGCCTGTGAATCTATATCCCGGCGCGATGCGCTGCCGTTTGAGATTTGCTTCCTTAACTCTTTGTACCACCTCGAATAGCCTCGCCCGGCCGGGGATGCCATATGCCTTCAGCGAGGGGGACACCGCAAGGCAGATTGTTTTTTCCGTTCGGCTGGCATCCGCGACAACGAGATTGGTCGTCATTGGGTCAAGGCCTCGTTCCATGCATTCCACCGAAGCATAGAACGATTTCAAATCAATAGCCAAATAGGTTCGCTCTGTCATATGCGTCCCCCTCCTTCTTCAAGCAAGTTATTTCAATTATACCACTGCTCTTCCATTCTGAAAATCGATAGAATAAAATCTCCTCTGAATCCTCCGTTCAAAAAAGAAGTGTATGAATGTCTTCCAAACTCTCTGTGTTATGTCCGATTACATTGTCTGTACAAAGTCATTGCTCATTTCCTGCACTTCTGAAATAGTCGTCAGGTACTTTAGATCGACGATAACTTTTTGCTTTTCTGCCGTTGAAGCAGGGTGAGAATAGGAGCTTTCTTTATTTGCGCTTCATATACTTCAACCTCACGCTAATTTAAGTAATAGGGATAATACATACCAACCTCCTTGCATCAGTCTCTTCTCACTGATTTATTTTCTTTCAGAAATATAAAAAAGTCATGTTTCTTTGCTGCCTCAAGCTACTCTGCCATTCTGAAAACCGATAGAAGCAAATTCCTGCCAACAAAAAAATCCCAGCACAGTTAGTTCATCACTGATGCTGGGATTTCTATTGAACTACATCTGAGTTACATATTGACAATCTTTTCCTTGAAGTGATATTCTGGACAGGCTGCCCTTTCAAACTGAAGCCGGAGGGAGGTGGCTGCGTGTCCTTTTTGCTCGATATTCTGAGTGGAGTTTTGGCGAATACTATTTCCGATACCAGTTACATTCCAACCAAGCAGGGAACCCTTTACCTTTCCATCATCCGCGATTTGTTTGACTTAAGCATCGTCGCCTACAAAACCAGCACTCGCCAAAGTATCAAACTGGTGCTGGATACGGTCCGGTTGGCGCTGGAAAAAGAAGAGGTCACTGCAGAGCTACAACTCCACAGTGACCAAGGCTTTCAATATGCTTCCCAAAGCTATTTTGCCCTAACTACACAATACGGCATTACTCCGTCCATGTCAAGACGGGCCAACCCATACGACAACGCCATGGCCGAAAATTTCTTTTCCATTCTCAAATCCGAATGCATTCGTCTTTACAAGCCGGAGACCATCCTTCAAGCACAGACGCTCATTGATGAATATATCGCTTTTTACAACCATGAACGCATTCAGCTTAACACTAAGGCAATACCGCACAGAAAAGCAGACACAATATTGTCCGATATGATATAAAGAAAGTATGGAAAAACAAATGAGCATGTCCGCACTGAGTGATGAGCTGGCGCAGGTACGGACAAAGAAGAAAGAATTTCTAGCCCAGATCGAGCGGATCGTCCCATGGAAGGAATGGCTTACGCTGATCCAGCCGTGCTATTACAAAGGAGAGCGCGGCAATAAACCCTATCCACTGGAGACCATGCTGCGGTTGTATCTGCTGCAAAATCTGTATGACCTGAGTGATGAAGCAACAGCGGCGGAGGCAATCGACAGCCGGGCATTTTCAGATTTCTGCGGCGTTGATTCCAGCAATCAGGTGCCGAACGGAGATACCATTGGCCGCTTTCGGAACCTGCTGGTGAAGAATGGACTGCAGGAGAAACTGTTTGCGCAGGTCGTGGCAGCACTCATGAAGCGGGGGATGATCCTGAAAAAGGGAACGATCGTAGATTCCACCATTATTTCCGCGCCGTCTTCCACCAAGAACAAGGAGAAAAAGCGGGATCCGGATGCACATCAGGTCAAGAAGGGCAACACATGGCACTTTGGCTATAAAGCGCATATCGGTGCAGACAAGGACAGTGGCCTGGTTCATACAATAGCGGTGACCGCCGCCAATGTTCACGATGTGTCACAGACCGCGTCTCTGCTGACAGGCGAGGAAGAATCCGTTTACGGTGACAGCGGCTATCTTGGTGCCCAAAAGCGAGAAGATGCGATCGTCCGAAACAAATCTGGCCGGAAAATCAAATACAAGATCAATCGCCGCCCGTCTCAGATCAAGAAGCTGAGCAAGAGCGGCCAGTATGCCGCAAAGAAAGTAGAACACGCAAAGTCTTCTGTTCGGGCAAAAGTAGAGCACGTATTCGGTGTCGTCAAGAAACAGCTGCAATTTCGAAAAACGCGATACCGAGGGCTCGAAAAGCAGCGAGCCAAATTCAATATCATGTTCGCATTGGCGAATCTGCTTCTGGCTGACAGGCCCTGCCTGGCGGCTTGAAGCCGTATGCTCTCGCGAATCAATGAGCAGGATGATCCGTGCTTTTCGCGGCTGTTGCTGTTCAGAGAAATGCCGCTTGTGAATTGTGCGGTGTTGCCTAAGTTTTCTCCTATCGAAAAACGATACTTGTTTGCATAACCCTTTTCTATCCTATCAATTTTGGTTTTATTTCTGTCTTTTCTTTCTGGAACAGTCCATCTCCCGGGGAAATTGCTGACTTTTATTGTTCTGCTTATTCAATGTAATACAGTGAAACACGCATTTTTGATCCCTTTCATAAAAGACGTTGAAACTCAATTTGTATTGAGGAATAATCCCCGCGCATAGGCGGAAGCGCCAGCCCCGCTTTCATCAAAGCCGCACCTGTGTAGCGTGTTCCGCCATCGTCTTCATACACTGCGTCTTCCTGCAGACCTCGCAGCCGCACCGACAGAACCGGTGCATTCGCTCGGGGTGCCAACAGCACAAGCTGAACCAGTGCTACACTTTTGTCCTCAGACACTACTTGCCAGGCGGTGAACCACCGATCGTTCTGGGCGTCGGTCAGGCGATGGTATTCCCCAGCTGATGCAGTTGCCACTGATGTTTGAAGAGCTCAATTTGCGCTTTGATCTGCTTCTTTTCCACATCGCTGAGCTGCGTCAGGTCCCTCTCGTATCCGAAGCTGCCGCACATTGCTGTGAGCGCCCGGGTTTCCAGCGGCGCCGTTCGTCCGGTTTGATGGTTGGGGCACACAGACACATGGCTGCCCATGGTTTTCATAGGGAATCCAAAGGAATTGCCGTATTGAATTTTCAGCCGGTCGACGGCATCCGTATTGTCGCTGGCCCACACCTGAGGAGAATAATACAGCATGCCTGCGTCGTACCTCCCGCCTCCGCTGGCGCAGCTTTCGATCAGCAGCTGCGGGAAAGCGTTCAGCAGCCTTTCCAGCAGGGCGTACACCCCCAAGATATAGCGGTGCCAAACCTCTCCCTGACGGTGGGGCGGCAACGCCATACTACGGGCGTTGGTGATGCTTCGATTCATGTCCCACTTGATGTACGCCAGCTTCGCCTCCCGGATCAGCCCGGACATCCGTTCAAACAGATACTCCTGTACGGCGGACAGCCCCATGTCTAGCACACACTGGCTGCGGCTGGTGACATTTTCTCGCCCGGGAATGTGCAGGCACCAATCCGGATGCTGCTCCATCAGACAGCTAATCGGACTGACCATCTCCGGCTCAAACCACAAGCCGAATTGGAGTCCTAGGGCACGCAACTTAGCGCCGAATCCGGCCAGCCCGTCCGGAAGTTTCTGCCGGTTCACAAACCAGTCGCCCAGGCTTGTGGTGTCATCGTTACGCTCTCCGAACCAGCCGTCATCCAGAACTAGCATCTCAATGCCCACCTCCTTTGCCTCCCGAGCCAAAGCCAGCAGCCTTTCCTCATCAAAATCAAAATAAGTAGCTTCCCAGTTATTCACCAGAATCGGACAGCGCTCTGTCCGGTATTTGCCCCGTACCAGATGCTGCATCTGGAATCCGTTCAGCCGGTTGGACAGCGCGTCAAATCCATAATCAGAAAAACACAACAAAACTTCCGGCGCTTGAAACGAAGCACCCGGCTTCAATTCCCAACTGAAATTCTGGGGAGCGATTCCCATGACAAAGCGCAGCGTGTCGATCTGATCCACTTCTGCCTGCGCTATAAAATTCCCGCTGTACACCAATGAAAATGCCCAACAGTTTCCCGCCGTTTCCGTGGCGGCGGAATCGCACAAAATCACAAATGGATTGTAGTGCGGGCTGGATGCCCTCGCATGCTGTCGACCCGAAATTTCCCGTGCCGCAGCGGCATCCGCTCCAAATTGCGCTCGCCCATGTGGCGGCCGTAGAAAGTGAGAATGTCCCTGCTTGCGGGAACTGGCTCGTCCAGGCAGCAGGAAAGGGCCCGCTCCAATATGAGCACGCCGGTTCCCCGGTTGAAAATTTCCGCCGACCGGGCGATCACATCCCACTGGGCAAACACTGAGTAGCGAAGCGTCACCACCAGCCCACTGACCTTATCGCGCAAATCAATCTCCAGCGTGTCCACATCTTTTTCGTTTCCATAGGCAGCAGGCAGACCGTTCAGCGGCTTTTTCCCCGGATAAATGCGATAACTCCCATATCTCAGATCCGCCGCCACACCGCCGTTTTTGTCGCGCACATCCAGACAGCTCTCCCGGAAATCCCCCACACCGAAGGTGGAGTACTCCTGGGGCAGCGTGTCCGGGGAAAGTGTCCTGTCTCCCGCGGCATCCGGCGGATTGGCCGCGAAGCCCCCGGTCCTGGGGCTGAATGCAGTAGGACAGATTCTGCCTTTCGATTTTTGCCCCGTAATAGCAGTGCAGCAGATAACCATGGGAGTCCACGATCATCTGGTAGGTGGCATTCTGTGTTTGCAAAGTAAAGACGCGCTCTTTTTCACAATAGTTGATGCTCATCATACACCTTCTTTTGAAAAGTATCGCTTCATTACGCAATCGGAGACGCCGCAATCTCAAAATAGTCAAGGTCCGGCGCATATCCATCCGAATTGAAAAAGCGCAAAGAATTTTCGCCCGCGTTCAGCGAGATCAAAACCTCTTTGTATTCCACACTGTTGAAACTGCCGCTGTCAAAACAAATTGCGCGGACAGGCGCGCCGCCATTTGCGGAAATCATCAGCGTTCGATTGTCTCCCGTGGCATAGTAAACACGCAGCAAATACGTGCCGGATTGCTCCACATGCACGTTGTTCAACGTCACTTCGCCCGCATATCCAACATACGAAACCTTTTTTTCACCGGAAAAACCACTTGAATTTTGAGCATAGGCCGGACTGGTTATGATACCATCTTCTGCTTCCATCTTCGTATAATATTGGGGCTCAGCTGCCCGAACAGCAATTCGGTCAACATCCGGTGCATAGGAAGTGCCCCCAAAGCGCAACTGATTGACACCCGCATCCAGCTCCACATAAAATCGCTGACAGCGCAGCGTGTGATAGCTGCCTGTGGCGGGAAGTTCCAAAACCCTTTCCTCTCCGTTGTTTACCCAAAGGGAAATGTTACGCTGGTCACCTGACGCATAATAAAGCTTTACTTCATAGCTTCCCGCCGAAGCCGCAGTAACATTTTCAAACGTCACGGAACTGCTTGCCGATCCTCCCAGATTTCCCACCTTTTTTTCTCTCCAAAGCAGTTTCCATCCTGCACGACGCTGGCCTGACCTGTCAGGCTGTTTTGCGAGGACTCCGCTTCGTAATAGGCATAGCTTGCATCGTCCTGCAGCTCCTGTAAAAAATTCTCGTTGGTAAAAAGGATAGCACAGCCGCCCGTGGATGCCAAATCAAGCATAAGGACGGAAGAAGAATCCACTGCTTGAACGTCTGTCGCCATCATAGTAGGGTCATCGGAATCCTTATAAATATACGCAGTATACCCTGCTCCCAAAAAGTCACAGTCAATGGTAATGGTTCTCGCTGCCGAAGTGATTGCACCTAAATACCATTCATTTCCTTTGCGTCGCGCAATCACAGCATAATCTCCCGGGAACGCGTCCAGCACACGCAGTTCGTCCCAGGATGCCGGTACTTTGTTCAAAAAGTTTTTCCCTTTCCATGCTTCATAACTATCGATCGAATCGGCTAAATGTTGCATACCAGACTCAAAAATGACCGAAAGCGCCAGCTGATGCGCGTGCGTAGTATTCAAATTGGAATTGCTAACGACAGTCGGTGTGAAATCCATCGGATCAATTACATTGCGTGTAAACGGCAAAGTCGAATTTTGATAGGCTGTAGAATATTCACCCCATTTGTAATGTTCAGATCCTCTCACTGCTTCCGATGTCGTCACATGAGGCCATGTGCGAATTTCTCCGCTCGGTTTTGTGGAACCATGAAAGTTCACCAACATATGCAGCTCACCAGCTTTTTCCGCAATCAATTGGTAAGTGGCCATACGCATCTGAGAATCGTTCATCATAAAATCGACCTTAATGCCAGCCACGCCCCAGGACGCCCATCGGGTCAATTTCTCATCCACTTCCTGCTGTGTATCAATAGCATCTACATCAGTCCATATTACAACGCTCACGTTTTTATCGGCAGCCTCCGTGCAAAGCTGCTCGACCCAGGAATCATCCCAACCGGCATCCACGGTTACAAAATCCCAACCGTTTTCCGCCGCGAAGCCCACGTAATCTCTTTGGCGTTCAAACCATTGAGGAGACCTCTCTTCCGACCACCACGACCAAGCAGATTTTCCGGTCTTGATCCAACTGGTATCCGACATGGTTGTCGGCGGATTGAGATTAGTCATTAACACGGAATTGGCTAAATCGTTCAAATTATCCGTAATAATCGCCACACGATACGGCGTTTGAACCGGATAGATGGTGCTGACGGCAGAGGTTTGCTCTGGAGCAAAGGCCACCTTCATCACTTCGCCAGCTGATCCGTCCAAGTGAGAGGCACAATAACTTCCGTTCGAATTGTAAACATTTCCTTCCGTCAACAGCATCCAGTAGCGATTGTTATCGATCGAAGCCAGAACGGGCATCGCAAAATTGGCACTGGAAAATTCCGATGGCGACCGATATGTATAAAGTCCCTCATAATCGTTTCGCCAGTCAAATGCCCAGCCTCCAGTGCTGTCCGGAAGATTAAATTGTGAAGTTTCCGACTGAATCAGAACGGCGCCTTCGCCAAGAAGTTCATAGCGAAACGCAATACCATCATCATACATGCGGAAATAAATTTTACAGATGCGTCCGTCTTTTTCCAATACAATTTCCCGCTGATTATAATGATTTCGATATTGGCTTTTCTTTCCTTGGGGCAAAGAATACGTTTCATCGCAACTAGTCAGCTGCGTAGATTGCACTGCAAGTCCCGACGTGAAATCTGCGTGATTTGCTGTGATTCCCATCTGCGAAGGTTCCAAAACGAGATTTCCTGCTTTGAATACGGTATAAAACAGCTGCCCACTTTCATTCAGTTCAAATTGAACAGACAGACTTCCATCCGGTGACTCCGTTGTCAAGTCCGCCGGATTAACTGACGTCATATCTGTATCCAGTTCTTCTGCGGTCCGCTCTGGAAAAACCGGTTCCTGCGTTTGAATTCCTTCTTCGGGCAGAGAAGGTTCTGCCGTCACAAAATCCTGATTCAGTTGTTCTTCCTCCTCTGCGAAAACGGAAGAAGGATCCGGTTCTTCCGGCGAGATTTCCTGCCCAGAAGAGTCCGCCGGCAAATCCTCCTGCTCGCTTTCATCCTCCGGAACGGAAACAGACCCCACCTCCGTTGTCTGCGACGAATCTTCCTGCAAAACAATTGATTGAGCCTCGTCACTCGTTCCCAAAACCGCATCTTCGGCATAAATGCAGCACATGGACGTACACAGTGCTGCCGTCAAAATCAGGCTTATCCATCTTTTCATCAGATTCTCCCTCTTTCGTTATCCATTACTTAAAAACATCGGCAACCAATTCTTGTTGGCAGCGATTAATTCGTCGCACATAACGGTAATAGTGTCCATGTCCAGCTCGGCGGCGGTGTGCGGCTCCAGCATGGCGGCATGATAGATGTGCTCCCGGTTTCCGGTCAGCGCGGCTTCAATCGTTAGTTCCTGTACATTGATGTTCGTGCGGTTAAGTGCCGCGCACTGAGGCGGTAGATTCCCAATATGGCAGGGGTAAATCCCGGTTCCATCCACCAGACAGGGCACTTCCACGCAGGCCCGGTCGGGCAGGTTGGGAATCAGGCCTTGATTGAGTACGTTCGCATGAATGCGGTAAGGTGTTCCAGTGGTCAGCGAATCCAAAATATACGAAGCGAATTCCTGGGTACGGGCGTGGGTGATGGCATGGTTGTCCACCAGATCTTCCTTCTGCCTGCTTCCAATAGGCCACCTGCGAGCGTCCCCAGTCTTTGTACATCATAGTTTTGATACCGTACTGTTCCAGCTTCCCAGGATATTTGTCCTTGATGAAGTAAGGAGTGTATTCGGCCGTATGCTGCGAAGACTCTGTGACATAATACCCAAAGCGTTTCATAATCTCGTAGCGCACCATGTCCTCGTGAGGCTCCGTAAGCTGAGCAGCCCGCGCCTTAATCTCGGGATAGAGATCGCGCCCATCCTTCGTCACTTCCAAAAGCCACGCCTGATGATTGATGCCGGCGATCTTATATTCCACGCCGGTGCAGTCCATGCCCACCACGTCCATCAGATTTTTGGTGCAGGACTGCACGCTGTGGCACAGGCCGATGGTTTTGATGGAACTGGATTTCAGCACCGCTCCAGTGACGATGGCCATCGGGTTGGTATAGTTCAGAAACCATGCGTTGGGCCATAATTCCTCCATGTCGTCCGTGATGCCCTTCATCCCCGGCATGCTGCGCAGCCCGCGCATGATGCCGCCGATGCCAAGCGTGTCGGCATAGGTCTGCCGCAGTCCGTACTTCAGCGGAATCTCAAAATCGTTGATGATACAAGGATCGTATCCGCCCACCTGAATTGCGTTGATGACAAAATCCGCTCCGGCCAGCGCCTCCCGCTGGCTTTCGTAGAAGCCTTCACCGTGGCGCGGCCTCCATTCACGTTGCGGTTCAGGTTCTTCAGCATGCCCTCCGCCAGATACAATTTTTCCCGATTGATGTCCAGCAGGGCAAACTCGCTGTCACACAGGGAAGGCGTCAGCATGCAGTCGCCGATCAGATTTTTCACAAAGATGATGCTGCCCGCACCGATGAATACAATTTTTTCATGATGGATTACCCCTTTACGCCGCCCAGCGTGATGCCGGCGGTAAAATATTTTTGCAAAAACGGATAGATGACCAGCATGGGAACCGCAGCCACAAACGTCTGCGCCGCTTTGGACGTGCGGTCCGACACCTCGCTCAATGTCAAAATGTCGGTGGTGCTCATCAGCGACATGTCCCGGTTGACAATCACAGTCTGCAAGTAGCTCTGCAGCGGATAGTGCGTGGGGTCGTTCATCAATAGGAGTCCCTCGAACCAGGAGTTCCAGTGATTCACCGTGCAGAACAGTGTAAGCGTCGCAATAGCCGGCAGGGACAAAGGAACGATGATCTGGAACAGAACGCGCAAATAGGATGCACCGTCCACCGGGCTGCCTCTTCAATTTCCCCCGGCAGGTTGCGGAAGAAATTGAGCAGAATAATCACGTTGTAAACCGGCACCGCTCCGGGCAGAATCAGTGCCCAGAAGCTGTCCACCAAACCGACCTTGGAGATGGTCATATAGTATGGAATCAACCCGCCGCTGAACAGCATGGTGATAAAGAAAAACCACACGTAAAACTGCCGGGCGTGAAACTGATGCTTGGTTTTGGAAAGCGGATACGCCACCAGAATGGTGAGCACCATGTTCACAGGCACCCCCACCAGAACGCGCCGCACGGACACCCAAAAAGGACTGCATAAACTCCGGTTTGGCCGTTACGAAATTGTACGATTTCCATGTGAAATCCACCGGCCAGAAACGCACTTCGCCGGAGCCGGCCGCTGCGCTGGAACTGAGGGAGATGGCCAGAATGTTTAAAATGGGCAATACGCAGATCAGTGCGGCACACGTTAAAAAGAGATAATTAAACACCACAAACAGCTTTCGCTGCCAGGGATAATAGTAAAATGCACGAACATTTTCTCTCATAGCAACCCCCCTTCAAAAGACCCGGTAACCGCTGACTTTGCCCGCAAACCAGTACGAGAACGATACCAGTACCAGCGACACCACCGATTTGAACAAGCCCACGGCGGTAGCCACGCCGTACTGCGCATCAATCATGCCCAGACGGTATACCAGCGTGTCCAGAATGTCGCCGGTGGAGTAAACCTGCGGGCTGTACAGGTTGTAGATTTGTTCAAAGCTCAAATTCAAAACGCCGCCCAGATTGAGAATCAGCATCAGCGCGGCCATGGGCAGCAGCGCCGCCAGCGTAATGTGAACCGTTTGCTGCCACCGGCCAGCGCCGTCCACTTCCGCCGCCTCGTACAGGGTGGGATCAATGCCGGAGATGGTCGCCAGGTACACAATGGTTCCGAATCCGAATTCCTTCCAGGTTTCGGTAAGCGCCATTGTGTATGGAAACACCTTTGGGTCTCCCAGAAAATAGACCGGCTCAAACCCCAGCATAGTGATAAACTCATTCACAATGCCTGTGGAAGGAGACAAAATATCGATAAAAATACCGCTTAAAATCACCCAGGACAGAAAATGAGGAAAATACACCATGGTCTGAATGACTTTTTAACGGACTCCAGACGCACTTCGTTCAGCAGAATCGCCACAAACATCGGCACCACAACGCCCAGCGCCAGCTTCATGGCGGCGATGAAAAATGTGTTGAACACAACTTTATCAATGTCCGGAATGTTCATCAGATAGCGAAAATTTTCCAATCCAACAAAGGGAGAGCCGAAGATTCCCTTTTTGGGTGAAAACTTTTCAAAAGCCATGATGATGCCCACCATCGGCCCATAGGAAAAAATCCCTACCAGAATCACCGCTGGCAAAAGCATCAGATGAAAGGGCAGCTCTCTGCGCAGACGCACGGCCCTGCTTTTCTTTTTCTCATTCATATCATCACCTGAAAAAAGCGCGGGGAAACGATCCGCCTCCCCGCGCCGGATTTTGTTTACCGCTGTGCCAGCCACTCGTTCACCTCATCGGTGATCTGCTGGCCGCCAAGGCTCTTCCAGTTTTCCACATAGGTGTCGAACTCGTCGACGTCAGCGCTTCCGGTAATGATTTTTGTAAAGGTCTCTAGCTGGAGCTTCTGCAGCGTGGCATTCTTCTCCGCCATACCGTCCGTAGGCGCGCCGAAGTAGTTGTCCGTGACCACATTGCCGCTGGAAACGTATTCGTTGATCACACCCAAGCCGCCGTCGGGGCCGTACATCATGTAATTGCCCCACAAGGCCAGGTCGCCGCTCTCCTCATAGGCCACACAGTTATCGTAGTAATTTTTCTGCTCCGCGCTCAGTCCGCTGGCATCACCGCTCTCCAGCGCGGCCACAACCGCCTGCTGAGCGTCCAGGTTTTTCATGGGCGGCTCGCCGTAGGAGTACGCATAGTTGAAGACCGCCAGATTTTCGGGGGTGGAATTGTACACTTCGGGCTGTGCGGTTTCACCGAACATTTTTTCCAGCACTAGATTGTACATTTTCACTGCCGCCTCGGGGTTGGCGCAGTCCTTGCTGACCACGGTGTAATAGGTGGTTGCAAAGGGAACCATGGCTTTTGCCGGCTCGTCGTCAATGGACAGAATGGGCACGGCAATCCAGTCGATGCTGGGGTCGTTCATCTTGCCGTCCTGCAGCCATCCGCTTGAGCAGTTCCAGAAATAGCCATAGAACATGCCCACTTTTCCGGCGTTCACGTTCTCACTGACTTTCACCGCGTCTTTCACGCCGAATTCAGGGTCAATGACACCCTCGGCATACAGTTTCTGCAGATCGGCCAGCGCGTCTTTCATCTCAGGCTGAATGCCTCCGTAGGCCAGTTTTCCATCCTCATCCGTGATCCAGATGCTGGGATATGCGTGGTAACTGTTGAAAAATCCGTCCAGCACCGCATAAGGCAGATTGTTTTCCGCAATCAAACCCTTGTTGACCCCCAAGCCGTAGGTGTCGTTTTTGCCGTTGCCGTCCGGGTCCTGAGTGGCAAAAGCGCGGGCGATTTCCAGCACGTCCCGCATGGTTTCGGGAGTTTCCAGCCTCAGTGCCTCAAGCCAGTCCGAACGAATCCACAAAACATCGGTGGAACCGTAACCGGACTGAATGTGGGGCAGGCCGTACAGTTTTCCGCCGATGGTCGCAGATTCCATAGCGCTGCCGCCGTCCTGATGCAGCACCTCATTGGTGTATGGCGCCGCATAATCCGCATAAACCTGGGTCAAATCGGCCAGCTGGTCGTCTTCCACCATGCGCTTGAGCTGCGCAGCGTCCACCCACATCAAGTCGGGCAAATCGTCTGAGGCAGATGAAACGTTCAATTTTTGTGCGTATTCTGATTGGGGCGTCGTCCAGGCATACTCCAGATTGATACCCAAAGTTTCGGCATATTCCCGCGACCAGACATTGTTTTCCAGACTTTCGCCCTCGTTGAATTCAATGCCGTCCTGCAAATAGCGAACCGCCGTCAGAGTAATCGGCTCTTCATATTTTCCGAAAGGGTCCTTGTCAACCGTCTGTGCCGCGCTCTGAGAAGCAGAACCGGCAAGTTCACTGGTGGATTCCGAAACTCCGCAGGCCGTCAGCCCGGTCAGCATCGCAAGGGCAACAACCCATGCAGCAGCTCTTCTTTTCATCGTAATTTTCATCGTAAGCTTCCTCCTTTTTCATTCGCCTTGGTGAACAGGTGCACCTTCTGTTCTTTCCTCTGGTCTTATTTTCTCACATCTCCTATCTGCCGTAAATGACGAAAAGCAATGCTTTTGTTGACGATTTTCAACCGGATTCCTACGGCCGGCCCACAAGTAGAGAATCGTCAATGAAAGTAGCTTGCAGGCCATATTCCTTTGTGCTACGATTTATATATATATATCTTTTTGCAGGAGGCGAGCGCATGGTCGGCAAAGACATTCGGGCGCAGGTATTTCACTCCATTCAGGTGAAAGTGCTGGCCACCTTCCTTCTGATTCTGCTTCCCGTTTACGTGCTGGGGGCAGTCATTTTCCATTGGACCTACCTTCAGATGCACCAGCAGATTATCCGCTCGCAGATGGCTCTGCTCAATCTGTACGCAGAGACCATTGACGACGAAATCTCCCGAATTCGCCTTTTGGAATACAACTGCATCAACGACGACGACCTAGTTTACTTGGCCAACGCCTACCCCATTCTGGATACTTTTGAACGCTCTCAATATCTGCTGCGCGCCCAGCACCGGCTGCAGGTGATGAAAAACAGCAGCATGTGCATCGGCAACGTGGTCCTGCACCTGCCCACCGTCGGAAAAAGCATCGACACCCGCAACGTGGAGCCCTTGGCCGAAAGCTGGAACCGTCAGCCGGAAGCCCTACCGTGCGCGCCCAGCTCTGGGCTGACACCGACGAAATCCGGCGAGCTGCAAATGAGCATTCAGTATCCTCTCACACCCCGGGAAGGGAGCACTCCGCCTCTGGTCATGTGGCTGACGCTCTCCAACGCTCAGATTCAGCGGCTGCTGCAGGGGATGGATCACACCCAGGAAACGGGCCTGGTTCTGACCAGCCCGGACAGCTGCTTTGTGCTGGAGAAAACGGACAATGCGTCCTTTCTGAACCCGGAACTTTTGACCGTTTCGCAGCAGCTGCCCTCCACAGAAGAAGTAACCGTAGAGGGAAAGCACTTTCAAAAAACCGTGGTCGCCCTGGAGGAGAGCGATTTGGTTCTGATCTCCTTTTCTTCCACGGAACATCTGTTTGGCTTCCGCCATACCTATCTCTTTCTCCTGGTGCTGTTCGGGGTGGTTTCCGTGCTCGCCATGTGCCTGTTTGCATTCTCTGTGCGTCATCTGGTGCACAAACCCATCCGGACGCTGGTGGACGCCTTCAGATGTATGAAAGGCAATAATTTCGACGTGCGCATCCATCAAAAGAGAAACGATGAGTTCGCCTATCTCTACCAGTCCTTCAACGGAATGATGGACCATCTGCAAAAGTTGATCGAGCAGGTATACGACCAGCGCCTTCTGACCCAGCGGGCGGAACTCAAGCAGCTTCAGTCCCAAATCAACCCACATTTTCTGTACAACGGGTTTTACAATATTTACCGCATGGCCAAAAAAGACAGCAACGATGACATTGCCGAGTTCTCCCAGCTGCTGAGCGAATATTACCAGTACATCACCCGGAATGCAGCGGACACGGTCACCATGGAGCAGGAGATTCGGCACGCAATGACTTATCTGAAAATCCAGCAGATCCGGTTTTCTAACCGGCTCTCGGTGGAAATTGGTCCCACGCCGTCGGAGTTCGGATTTCTTATGGTACCGCGGTTGATCTTACAGCCGATTTTGGAAAACGCCTTTGAGCACGGTATGAAAAACGTGCTGGAACCCAAACTGTTCATCCGGTTTGAAGCCCGGCTGGGAGAGTGGAACGTTTGCATTGAAGACAATGGAACCGAATTCTCACCTGAGGAGCTTTCGGAATTGCAGCAGAAACTGGACAGCACGGACACGCAGATGGAAACCACTGCCCTGATCAACATTCACCGACGGCTGCGCTACCACTTCGGACCCGAAAGCGGCCTTCGCCTCTCCCGCACGCCCGCCGGCAGTCTGCAGGTACAGCTTCACATTGTAAAGGAAGAATAATATGTATCGTATTTTGGTGATTGACGATGAACCGATCATCGCGGATGGATTGTATGAGCTTTTTGCCCAGGACGAAACGTTTGCGCTGGAAGTGCACAAAGTGTACTCCGCTCCGGACGCGCTGAAATTGCTGGACCGTCTTCGAATCGACATTGTACTCAGCGACATCAAAATGCCCGGCATGAACGGACTGGAGCTGCTTACGCAGATTCACCGCCGCTGGCCCTTCTGCCATGTAATCTTTCTTTCGGGATACAGCGATTTTGAATACGTTCAAAAAGCCATGCAGCTGGGTGCGGATTCCTATATTTTAAAAAGCCAAGGCGATGAGGTGGTTTTGGAAACCGTGTATAAAACCCTGGCCCTGCTGGAGCAGGAGACCACCAGCGCCGTATGGAACCGGCGCATGGAAGAGGAGCTGAAAAACGCCCGACCTCTGCTTTGTCAAGACTTTTTATGGAAGATGCTGCGGGGCGAAATCACTGGTGCCCAGCTGGAGCAGCAGCTGTTGAAGCTGGGCCTTCCCTGCGCGCCGGCCATCCGGTTTTTCTGGTGGGCGGACGGCTAGACCACATGCCGCAAAAAGCGGCGTAGCAGACAGCGCTCAGCTTTTGGAGCAGATTCACGCCGTATTCATGACCTACACCCTTCCCACGCTCAACTGCGCAAATGTATGCTGGCAAAACCGTTACTGGCTGTGGCTGATTCAGCCTCTGGAACAGAACCCGGCCGTAGTTGCCCGACTGGACAGCTTTCTTTCCGGTATGCTGGAGCGGGTGCAGGAGTACTGCCAAAACAGCTGTGTGTAGCGGTGTCTCTAGTCACGGATTCGCAGCCCCATGCCTGGCAAGAGCTTCCGGCCGCTTTTGAGCGCTACCGTTCAGTGCTGACCTATCAGTTGGGCGCACAGGATGAAATGCTGCTGGGCGAAATCGCTTTTTGACCAAGCCATGCCCGACCACCCCGTTTGGGACGGAAGCGCCGACGCGCTGCTTTCCAGTCTGGAAAGCGCCTTCGAATACCGCCAGAAAGACTCGTTCGATCAGCTGCTACAAACGCTGCTGCAGGGGCTTTTGGCCTGCGGCAACCCCGTTCAAAAAATTGAGCTGTACCACCGGCTGTGTCTATTCTTTCTGGAACGGGTGGCTGCCGCGGGGCGACAGAAGGATTTCTTTGACAGATTCCACGGCTATGCCGCTTTCACCATGCCGTATGAACAGTGGGATAGCTCTCTTCCCTCCTTGTTTTCCAAAATGGGCGATTGGCTTTTTGAGGGCATTGAAGATCGGCATGCGGCGCGCTTTCATCAGATGGTGTACACGCTGCACCAGTACATTGCCGTCCACCTAAGTGAAGATCTGTCGGTCAATGCGCTGGCGGAAAAAGTGTATCTGAATCCGGTATATCTCTCCCGCGCCTATAAGCAAGCCACCGGAGAAAAGCTGTCGGAATACATACTGGTTCGCCGGCTAGAACGTGCAAAACAGCTTTTGCAGCAGCCGGAAAAGAAAATTTCAGAAATCGGATATCTGATTGGCCTCGACTCCGCCGCTCATTTCTCTCGCGTATTTAAAAAATACACCGGCCTGTCTCCGCAGGAGTACCGGGAAGCTTCCGCACATCTTTAAGGCTGAATATCGAGATGCTCCGCTTTATATGCCACAGAAATTTTTCAACAACATCTCTTTAAAACACCTCTGTAGTTTACTGCCACTCTGCAGTAAACTACGGGTATCATATTTTACCATGTTATGTGTTTTCCTCCGAATTGCGGCGAAACCGCTTCGGATAGTTACTCGATGCCAAAACAATGCACTCAATGATTCTTTCTGCAAATTCCTGTAAGTCGACCAAAATTTTTTCATATAATTGCTCACCTGTCAAATATTCGACTTCATCGTACCATAGTTTTAATTTTTGATTTGCCAGGTACTGTTCACCTTCTACCAATTGCCAAGGACTAAATTCTCTTTCAGAAATATAAAAATGGCCTGTTTCTTTGCTGTCTCCAAACTACTCTGATATTCTGTCAACAAAAACAACACGGTTTATCACTGATGCTTGATTCCTATGGCGTTGTATATTGACAATCTTTTCTCCAAAATGATATTCTGGACACGGCCTTTTTCAAGCTGGAGCCGGAGGGAGGGGCTGTTGTCCTTTTTTCGATATTCTGAGAAGAATATTATTTCCGAAAAATTCTGATGATCATCTACCTATTTTCACAGGCCGTTTCCAGCCAACTATCTTCGGCACAATCTACCTATTTTGAGCTTGAGCTTAACTTCTGTGTTCGGAATGGGAACAGGTGGTTCCTCACCGTCATCGACACCGGCCATTCCTGACCTTCGTCAGCTTCTCTTTTTCTGAAGGCATATACCTTCAAAACTGAATATCGAACTGCTACAGCAAATGAAGTATCAATCGAAAATGGGGTCAAGCCCTCGACCTATTAGTACACCCTTGCTCAATGACTCGCGCCACTTACACATTGTGCCTATCAACCTTGTAGTCTTCAAGGGGTCTTACCTGATTATCTCAGTGGGATATCTTATCTTAAGGCCGGCTTCACGCTTAGATGCTTTCAGCGTTTATCCGATCCGAACATAGCTGCCCAGCTGTGCCACTGGCGTGACAACTGGTGCACCAGAGGTTCGTCCATCCCGGTCCTCTCGTACTAGGGACAGCGCCTTTCAAATATCCTGCGCCCACGACAGATAGGGACCGAACTGTCTCACGACGTTCTGAACCCAGCTCGCGTACCGCTTTAATTGGCGAACAGCCAAACCCTTGGGACCGAATACAGCCCCAGGATGCGATGAGCCGACATCGAGGTGCCAAACCTCCCCGTCGATGTGGACTCTTGGGGAGATCAGCCTGTTATCCCCAGGGTAACTTTTATCCGTTGAGCGATGGCATTTCCACCTCACATACCACCGGATCACTAACTCCGACTTTCGTCTCTGCTCGACCCGTCAGTCTCGCAGTCAGGCTGGCTTTTGCGTTTGCACTCACTCTCCTGGTTTCCGTCCAGGACGAGCCAACCTTTGAACGCCTCCGCTACTCTTTTTAGGAGGCGACCGCCCCAGTCAAACTGCCCACCTAACAATGTCCCCCCGCCTTGATTCAAAGGCGCAGGTTAGAATTCCAATGTCGCAAGGATGGTATCCCAACGGCCGCTCCATGAATGCCAAAGCACTCACTTCCTAGCGTCCCATCTATCCTGTGCATGCAACACCGAAACCCAATATTAGGCTACAGTAAAGCTCCATGGGGTCTTTCCGTCTTGTCGCGGGTAACCGGCATCTTCACCGGTACTACAATTTCGCCGGGCGGGCTGTTGAGACAGTGCCCAGATCATTACGCCTTTCATGCGGGTCAGAACTTACCTGACAAGGAATTTCGCTACCTTAGGACCGTTATAGTTACGGCCGCCGTTCACTGGGGCTTCAATTCAATGCTTGCACATCTCCTTTTAACCTTCCAGCACCGGGCAGGCGTCAGCTCGTATACGTCATCTTTCGATTTAGCACAAACCTGTGTTTTTGGTAAACAGTTGCCTGGGCCTATTCTCTGCGGCTCACTTTCATGAGCACCCCTTATTCCGAAGTTACGGGGTCAACTTGCCGAGTTCCTTAACAACCCTTCTCCCGTTGGCCTTAGAATCTTCTTCCTACCTACCTGTGTCGGTTTGCGGTACGGGCACCTTAGATATACACGCAGCTTTTTTCGCCTCTTATCCAGCCGGACTTCGGTACTAATCTTCCCTCGATCTCTACCAGAACCAACACCAGTGTCCCTGCGCTTAAATCTTTCGGTGGGGACGGAATCTCTACCGTCTGTGCATCGGCTACGCCTTTCGGCCTCACCTTAGCTCCCGCCTAACTTGGAGCGGACGAACCTTCCTCCAAAAACCTGAGGTTTCCGGCCATGATGATTCTCACATCATTCGCGCTACTCATTCCGGCATTCTCACTTCTGTAAACTCCACAGCCGCTTCCGCTACTGTTTCTCCGCTTACACAACGCTCCCCTACCCCGCATACTTCCGTATGCAGCCTAAGCTTCGGTTTGTATCTTAGCCCCGTTAAATTTTCCGCGCAGAGACGCTCGACCAGTGAGCTATTACGCACTCTTTAAATGAGTGGCTGCTTCTGAGCCAACATCCTGGTTGTCTGCGTATTTCCACATCGTTTTCCACTTAGATACAATTTGGGACCTTAGCTGTAGATCTGGGCTGTTTTCCTTTTGACAATGAGATTTATCTCACACTGTCTGACTCCCATGCATCAATATTCCGGCATTCTTAGTTTGATAGGCTTCGCTATCCTCTCGGACGCTAGGCCATTCAGTGCTTTACCTCCGGATATCTAACATGAGGCTAGCCCTAAAGCTATTTCGGGGAGAACCAGCTATCTCCGAGTTCGATTGGAATTTCTCCGCTACCCACAATTCATCCGCCGCCTTTTCAACGGAGGTCGGTTCGGCCCTCCATGAAATTTTACTTTCACTTCAGCCTGATCATGGGTAGGTCACCCGGTTTCGGGCCCATTGCACGCTACTAAACGCCCTGTTTAGACTCGCTCTCGCTACCCCTCCAGTCCTTAAGACCTTAAGCTCGCAACGTACAATCGCTCGCCGGACCGTTCTACAAAAGTACCATATCACCCTTTGACGGGCTCTATGTGCTTGTAGGCACAAGGTTTCAGGTTCTCTTTCACTCCCCTCCCGGGGTACTTTTCACCTTTCCTTCACAGTACTATACGCTATCGGTCACTGGGTAGTATTTAGGGTTGGAGGGTGGTCCCCCCATATTCCGACCAGGTTTCACGTGTCTGGCCGTACTCTGGATCCTGCGCAGCTGTCAGAATTTTTACTTACGTGACTCTCACACTCTTCGGTTGGCCTTCCCATGCCATTCTGTTAACTCTTCCAGCCCTAAAAGCAGTCCGTACCCCGAAAGGATTTCTCCTCTCGGTTTGCCCTCTTCCGCGTTCGCTCGCCACTACTTACGGAATCTCGTTTGATGTCTCTTCCTCGCCCTACTTAGATGTTTCAGTTCAGGCGGTTCCTTCCAATACCTATGGATTCAGCATTGGATAATGGAGTATGAACTCCATTGGGTTGCCCCATTCAGATATCTCCGGATCAATGGATGTTTGCTCCTCCCCGAAGCTTTTCGCAGCTTACCACGTCTTTCATCGGCTCCCAGTGCCAAGGCATTCACCTTGCGCCCTTTTTAGCTTGACCGTTTTCTCAATTGATTCTCCATTTGCCAACAAGATTTTTTACCGCTTGGTGAAATTGTTCCCTAACTTTATCAGTTAGCTAATTAATTTTACTTGGGGATCTTCGTCTATCTCTAGACTCTGATCAAAATCTTATTTCGCAGTTCTATATTCAGTTTTCAAGGTACATGTCGTAAGACTTTGTGGGTTCCCCCATCACTAGGTGAACCCCGTGGTGGGCTGAAATGGACTCGAACCATCGACCTCTCGGTTATCAGCCGAGTGCTCTAACCAGCTGAGCTATCAGCCCAAATGGTGGAGATAAAGGGATTCGAACCCTTGACCCCCTGCTTGCAAAGCAGGTGCTCTCCCAACTGAGCTATACCCCCACGCCATCGCGATCGGGTGTCGCTTCTTCGTCTTACCTGAGGTTCCTTTTGCAAGGCCCTCAAAATTGAACAATAACTGAAACTTATTTTTAACCTGTCCGAAACATCCAGACCTGCTAGATCTTTCGTCTGACTCCTAGAAAGGAGGTGATCCAGCCCACCTTCCGATACGGCTACCTTGTTACGACTTCACCCCAATCACCAGTTTTACCTTCGGCGACGTCCTCCTTGCGGTTAGACTATCGACTTCGGGTCCCCCCGGCTCTCATGGTGTGACGGGCGGTGTGTACAAGGCCCGGGAACGTATTCACCGCGGCATGCTGATCCGCGATTACTAGCAATTCCGACTTCATGCAGGCGAGTTGCAGCCTGCAATCTGAACTGAGACGTTGTTTTTGAGTTTTGCTCCACCTCGCGGTCTTGCTTCTCTTTGTTTAACGCCATTGTAGTACGTGTGTAGCCCAGGTCATAAAGGGCATGATGATTTGACGTCATCCCCACCTTCCTCCGTTTTGTCAACGGCAGTCTCGCCAGAGTCCTCTTAACGTAGTAACTGGCAATAAGGGTTGCGCTCGTTGCGGGACTTAACCCAACATCTCACGACACGAGCTGACGACAACCATGCACCACCTGTCTCGATGTCCCGAAGGATTTCACACATCTCTGTGCTATGCATCGGATGTCAAGACCTGGTAAGGTTCTTCGCGTTGCTTCGAATTAAACCACATACTCCACTGCTTGTGCGGGCCCCCCGTCAATTCCTTTGAGTTTCAACCTTGCGGTCGTACTCCCCAGGTGGATTACTTATTGTGTTAACTGCGGCACTGAGGGGGTCAATCCCCCAACACCTAGTAATCATCGTTTACGGCATGGACTACCAGGGTATCTAATCCTGTTTGCTACCCATGCTTTCGAGCCTCAGCGTCAGTTGGTGCCCAGTAGACCGCCTTCGCCACTGGTGTTCCTCCCGATATCTACGCATTCCACCGCTACACCGGGAATTCCATCTACCTCTGCACTACTCAAGAAAAACAGTTTTGAAAGCAATTCATGGGTTGAGCCCATGGTTTTCACTTCCAACTTGTCTTCCCGCCTGCGCTCCCTTTACACCCAGTAATTCCGGACAACGCTTGCACCCTACGTTTTACCGCGGCTGCTGGCACGTAGTTAGCCGGTGCTTTCTTGTTAGGTACCGTCATTATCGTCCCTAACGACAGGAGTTTACAATCCGAAAACCTTCTTCCTCCACGCGGCGTCGCTGCATCAGGGTTTCCCCATTGTGCAATATCCCCCACTGCTGCCTCCCGTAGGGTCTGGGCCGTGTCTCAGTCCCAATGTGGCCGTTCAACCTCTCAGTCCGGCTACCAATCGTCGCCTTAATTCCAATATTCTGCTGGGTGCTTACCAGGATGACAAGCAGTGTTTTTTGTTCCAGTATGCATACCAATCTGTTAAAAAGCGCAGACGAATATGCTGTGCAGTTTGGGTCC